>OJKC01000023.1_pt1 | contig 189975 bp, 179 predicted proteins | sample 1596401 | NCBI WGS metagenome assembly OJKC01 (sample SAMEA4350162, study PRJEB24818) | metagenome | biome: human; feature: gut; material: faeces | place: Denmark | collected 2013-09 | reverse complement strand
CATATCGACAGCAACAGAAAGATGTTCGGTATTGAAGTTTTCGAATTTCAACAACTTGGATAAATTACTCATATACTGCCTCCATAATCATTCCAATATCGTCTCGTCTAAGTATCTTCATTATCAACAAAAAAGAAATGATTGTCAAGAGGTTTTGAAAATTCTAGTAAAAAACAATTTCTTTTAGTTTATTTCTAATTTTTTTAACCAAAATAAATTAGATCTTTGTTTTTAAATATAATTATTTTAATTGCTTTTAAAACATTATTAGTGTAAAATACTTTAGAAACAAAGCAAAACATTACTATTAAATTAATTATATTTTATTTTAGGAGAGTTTATGGAAAATTCAACAAAAAAATTATCTTCTTCTGTGCAAATTTATGCTCTCGGAGGACTAGGAGAGGTTGGAAAAAATATGTACTGCATAGAAAATGATAATTCTTTAATTATCATTGATGCAGGTATTTTATTTCCTGAAGAAGATTATCCAGGCGTTGATTATGTCATTCCTGATTATACACATTTAAAAGAACAACAAGCTAAAATTAAGGCTTTATTTATTACACATGGTCACGAAGATCATATTGGTGCTATTCCTTTTTTATTGATGCAGGTAAATATTCCTATCATTTATGCGCCTAAACTTGCTGCTGCATTGATAAGAACTAAATTAGAAGAACACAAACTTAAAAATGCTGTAAAAATTATCGAATATAGTGATGATAATATTGTTCATACTGGTGACTTCACTGTAGAGTTTGTTCACGTTACTCACTCTATTCCTGATTCTTTTGGAATATTTGTCACTACTCCTCAAGGTACTATTCTTCATACTGGTGATTTTAAGATAGATTTAACACCGGTTGATCGTGATTTCGATTTAGCTAAATTAGCTAGACTTGGCGATCGTGGTGTCGATTTACTTTTAGCCGATAGTACAAATGCTGATAAAGAAGGCTATACTCCTTCAGAAAAAACAGTTATAAATAGTATCAATGATGTTTTCCGCCATGCAAATGGACGTTTGATTATATCAACTTTCTCTTCTAACCTTTCCCGTATTCAACAAATTATCGATGCTACTTTACGTTTTGGTAGAAAAATTTGTATTTTTGGTCGTTCTATGGAATCTAATATTCAAAATGCTCGTGATTTTGGTTATATAAAAATTCCTAACACTTCAATTATTCAACCCGAAGCTTTAAAAACAACCAGAAACAATGAAATAGTAATTTTATGCACAGGAAGTCAAGGAGAACCGATGGCTGCTTTAAGCCGTATTGCAAATGGTGAACATCGCTATATTCATATTCAATATGGTGACACAGTTGTTTTCTCTTCTTCTCCAATTCCTGGAAATAACGCTTCTATCAACCACGTTGTCAATCAACTTGTTAAATGCGGTGCTGATGTTTTAGTTAATTCAGCTTTTTATAATCTTCACGCTTCTGGTCACCCTTGTAAGCAGGAGCTTCGCATTATTCAAAAATTAGTTAGACCTAAATATTTTATGCCTATTCATGGTGAATTCCATATGCTTAAACAACATGCTGATGTCGCTGTTGAAGTTGGCATGCCAAGAGAAAACACATTTGTTTTAGCAAATGGTGATTGTCTAAGACTTTATGCTCATACAATTAAAGAAACCAGCCCAGTTCATGCTGATGCTATTTATATTGATGGAAACAATATTAATGGTGTTTCTAATTCAGTAATTCAAGATAGAAAAACTATGGCTAATTGTGGATTAGTTTCTATTATTATCGGGGTGGATTTGAATCTTAAAAAATTAACTATTCCACCTATTGTCGATACTTATGGTTTTATGCCAGGTGGTCATAAAGCTGTTGTTTTAAAAAGAATTAGCGATTTCATAAGTAAAGATTTACCAAAAAAACTCAGTTCTTCTTTAAAGAAAGAGAATATTCAGGAATATATAAAACATGTAGCTCTTCGCATGTATGATGAAGAAAAAGTCCGTCATCCAATCACTATTCCAACAGTTTTAATCATAAAATGATAAAATTTATTCTCGCTTCAAATTCACCGAGGAGAAAAGAACTTCTTCCTCTATGCTATGATAAAGAATTTATCGTAATTCCAGCTGATATTGACGAAAGCTCAATTAAAGATGAAAATATTGAAAATCTCCCGGTAAAAATTTCTCTGGCTAAATTAAAGGAAATTTTAAAAGATCATCATGAAGACGTTATTCTTTCCGCCGATACAATGGTCTACTATAACGGAAAAAAATATTGTAAACCTAAATCAAAAGATGAAGCTTATATAATGTTAAAAGAATTGAATGATGTAACTCACGAAGTCATAACAGGATATTCTTTCTATAAAGATGGAAAAATCTATACTGGAAAAGATATTTCCTATGTCAAAATAAATAAAATGACCGATGAAAATATAATGAACTATATATCAACAGGTTCTCCATTTGATAAAGCTGGAGGATACGGAATTCAAGATAAAATGCTAAACGTATCCATAATTTCCGGTTCTTATTATAATGTCATGGGACTGCCGGTTGAAAAATTAAAAGAATTATTTAAAAAAATTAGCCTATAACAAAAAGCCTCCGCTGCATATTCTGTAGTGGAGGCTTTTATGAATTTTTTTAATCCTATTGGCTCAGGTCCGCTTTTACCATTTGTCGGTGGTTTACTTGTAGGAAATATATTTTCCCCAGGAAAAACAGCACAGCCTTATCAACCTATGCCTATACCACCAAATTATCAACCATTACCATATCCGCCAATGCAATATTATCCTTACCAACCAACAAATAAGGAATTTAATCAATCAGTATACATGGATAATGCCAAAGTAAGTATCTATCCTGGAGTAGATCCTAGATTTTATAGACCCGTCCCTCAACAATTTTATGTGGGGTATTATCAGCGCTAGCATAACCAACTATTAAAGATGCAATACCTTCAAGATTATCTTCTTTAATATTCCATTTTTTCAAAAGATTTTTTCCTTCTTCAGAATCGAAGAACTCTTTGGCATGGTGAATCCAACAGCTTTGCACTCCTAAATGAGTAGCTTCAAGCATCATATTACCCATAGCTAAAGAACCATCATATACATAGCATCCACCTTCTTTTTTTACGAGAACTACTATGATATCCTTTGCACCATAAAATGGATTGTTACGTCCAGTGACTTTAGAATATAAAGATACAAATTCATCTCTTTTTTCATCATCTTTTAAATGGACAAAAATTGTTCCCTGGCGATTCATTCCTGTTGGAGCTAATAAACCCGCCTTGATTATCAAATCTATTTTTTCTTCTTCTACACGTTCATCTTTATATTGTCTATAAGAATGACGCTTTTCAATTTCAGGTATTATATTCATATTTTTCTCCTTTTTTTATATTTTATCATTATTATGTAAAAATAAATTTAATTTATATCACTTTAAATATAACTTTTTATTTAATTTTTTATTTCTTTCACTTTGAAATTTTTTCATAAATTTGATAATATAACATGTGTGAGGTGTATATGGCAAGAACTTCGAAAAAAGTAGAAAAAGTTTATCAAGAAGCTAATGAGCTTTATAATGGCAAAAATTTTAAAGATGGCACCGCACTTTTCCAGCATGTTCTTAATATCTTTGAATTTTGCCGGAGCGAAAACGAAAAAATTGTTGCTCTTTTATCTGAGGTATTCAACTATAACCTTCTTTCTGAAAAAGACTTCCTTTATCGCTATGGAAACACTGTCTATAGCTCAGTTAAAGTACTGACAGATTTAGATGATGATACTGAGGCATCAAAATTACAAAGAATCAAACAAAACGCAATTGCCCGCGCAGTTCAAGTTGCTGAATATAAATATTTAATGTCTATCCATAAAATGGACGAAAGCGAATTTCAGGCAAAATTAAGCAGCATAATCTAGGTGCAGTTTTTCTGCACTTTTTTCTTGTTTTAAGGCTATTTTAGTTGTTTTATATTTTAAATTTTGCTATCATTTAGAAGAAAGATTTTTAATAAAATTTATATATATTTTTATGAGGTATTTATATGTCTTATACAATCATAACTGACTCTTGTGCTGATCTGAACCAAAACATGGTCGATGAGCTCAATATCGATGTTATTCCTATGTCATTTGAACTGAATGGAATTCAATACAAAGATTACCCTGATCAACATGAAATGAACATCAAAGATTTTTATAAAGCGATGAGGGATAAACAAGTTTCTAAAACAGCTCAAGTTACCATCGAAGAGTATCTAGAACATTTTAAAACTGCTTACCAAAAAACAAAAGATATTTTAGTTATAGTCTTCTCTTCTGCTTTATCGGGAACTTATAATTCTTCTTTAGTAGCTAGAAACATTTTTTTGGAGGATCATAGTGACGCCAATATTAACATACTGGATTCTAAATGTGCCTGCGGTGGACAAGGGTTATTAGTCTATTTAATGGCTAAAAATCGCAATGAAAAAAACATGACTATAGAAGAAAACATCAAATGGTTCAATGATAATTATTTACATGTTTGCCATCATTTCACTGTTGAAGATCTTGGCGCATTAAAAAGAGGTGGAAGATTATCAGCAACTTCAGCATTCTTAGGAACATTAGTTGGAATAAAACCTGTTCTCCATGTTGATAATGAAGGAAGACTAGTTCCAACCGACAAAGTCCGCGGAAGAAAAGCAGCTTTAAATAAAATTGCTGAATATGTTCATAATAAAATAATAAAACCTGAAGAAAATATTATTTTCATCAATGATGGTGATGATCATAGTGCTTCATCTTATATAGAAAATAAAATTAGAGAATTAGTCCCATCAATTAAAGAAATACGCCATTTTGATGTTGGACCAGTTATCGGTGGTCACACCGGTGCTGGAATCATTGCCGTATTCTTTATGGGAACAGAAAGATAAAAAATTATGGAAAAAAATACAAATATACCTATTAAAATTGGCGCCATTGGCGGTTTAGACGAAAATGGTAAAAATTGTTTCATCATTGAAGTTGATAACGATATATTCGTTATTGAAGCAGGACTTAAGTATCCTGATAAATTTACATTAGGAATCGATTATATTGTACCTGATTTCACTTATCTTAAAGAAAATGCAAAAAGAGTTAAGGCGGTTATTGTTACTCATGCTCATGATGATATTTATGGATCAGTCCCATATTTATTAAATTGTTTGAATATTCCTTGCTATTTAACAAGCAATACTTTAACTTTAATGAAAGCTGATTTCGAATCATTTTGCGACTTCTCTAAATATGATTTTCGCATAGTGAAACCATCAGATGATATTACTATTTCTGGTCATTTGTTTCATTTATTCTCAACAACTCACTCAGCCGCAGATAGTTTCGGTTTTGCTTTAAAAACTAAACTTGGCTATATAGTTTATACATCCGATTACATAACAGATTATAATGGTTTGAAACATTATACATTTGATTTTGCTAAGGTTTCTTCAATTGCAAATGAAAGAAATACCCTTATGCTTTTAACTGATAGTTCTGGAGCAGATAAGCCAGGAATTTGCACTCCTCAACATACCTTAGTTCCACATATTCGAACACTTTTAGAAGATCAAAAAGATCGTCTTTTTGTCGCTTTATATACACAAAATTTTTATAACATCCAAGAACTCATCGATCTTGTTGTCTTGAACAATAAAAAGATAGTTATTGTAAACGATAGACTTAAAGATGCTTTGCCTGACATCAATTCAACGGGTAATTTGCTCATTCCAAAAAGCAATTATTGCGAAGTAGATGAAATGATCCACTACGCTAAAAAAGATATCGTCATCTTAATCGCTGGAAGTGGAGAAGAACTGTTTGATATCATTACTGAAATTGCTAATGGCACTTATATAGAGCCAAAAGTTTGCTTAACAAACGAAGATACTTTAGTCCTTGCCTGCCCATCTGTTCCTGGAACTGAAACTATCGCTACTGAGGCTTTAGACGCTTGTTGGCAATCAGGAGCAAATGTAATTTCTCTATCCAGAAAAGAAATATCTTCAATGCATCCTCATCAAGAAGATTTAAAAATGATGATTTCCCTATTCAGACCTAAATATTATATGCCAGTTAAAGGTGAATATCGCATGCTTATGGCCAATGCAAAATTAGCTTTAAACACTGGTCTTGGATATAATTATATGAATACATTTATATTCGATAATGGTATGCTTTTAGGAATTGATGAAAATGGTAAAGTCATTACAAATCTTCCAAAGATTCCTGAAGGATCAATGATGGTTACCGGAAATACAGTTGGCGAAATAAGAACTGAAGTTCTCGATCAAAGAACTCGTTTAGCCGATGATGGAATCATCATTTTATCCGCTGCTGTTTCAGCAAAACAACAAAAAATTGTCAGCTTGCCAGAAATGCAAATGAGAGGTTTTATCTACATTAAAGATCAAACAAATATCGCTTATGAAACCAATAAAATATTCACCGATTCATTGCATGAACTCATGGCAAAGAAAATGATGTCTACTGAAGAAGCAGAAAAGAAAGTTGCTGACAAATTGACAAAATTCTATCGAAAAAATATAAATAAGTCTCCATATATCAATGTAAAAATCATCAATATTGATGAAAATAAATAATTTATAAGCAAACAAAAATGACCGGGTTTCGGTCATTTTTTATTTATTTAACTAATTCAACACCACGGGAAGTACCAATGCGAGTTGCACCAGCATTAACCATATCTTCAAGATCTTGCTTGTTTCTTACGCCACCAGCAGCTTTTACTCCCATTTCTTTACCGACAGTTTTACGCATTAAAGCAACGTCTTCTTTAGTCGCACCATGAGTAGAAAAACCTGTTGAAGTTTTAACAAAATCCGCTCCTGCATCTTTAGCCAATTGACATGCTAAGACCTTTTCTTCATCAGTTAATAAGCAAGTTTCAATAATTACCTTTAAAATGTGATTGCCACAAGCTTTTTTTATTTCAGCGATTTCATTTCTAACATAATCTTTCTCACCATCTTTAAGTTTTCCAATATTGATTACCATATCTACTTCATCAGCCCCAACTTCAACCGCATTTTTTGCTTCAAATACTTTGCTAGCAGTAGTCATTGCACCTAATGGAAAACCAATTACTGTACAAACTTTAACGGAACTTCCTTTTAATAAGTCAGAACATAATGGTATAAATGATGGATTGACACAAACAGAAGCAAAATCGTTTTCAATAGCTTCTTTGCAAAGTTGAGTTATTTGCTCCTTAGTTGCATCAGCTTTCAATAAAGTATGATCAATTAGTTTATTATATTTTCCCATAGTTTCCTCATTTCTATTTTTATTATACCATAATTAGATATTCAATAAACATTTATATTTTTAATAAATATTCTTTTGGGGTGCATATTTATCTAATTATTTATTATTTTCTAGTACAATATATATTTGAGGTGAATTAAATGACAAATGATATTAAATATATTGGTGTTAAAGATTTAGATATAGATCTATTTGAAGGACAATTTATTGTTCCAGAAGGTATGACATATAATTCTTATGTAATACTCGATGAAAAAATATGTGTCTTAGATACTGTTGATAAGAATTTTAAAGATGAATGGTTAAATAATCTCGAAAAAGCTTTAGATGGAAAAAATCCAGATTACTTAGTTATTCATCACATGGAACCTGACCATTCAGCAAATATTAAAGTTTTCATGGACAAATATCAAGAATGTAAAATCGTATCCTCTATCGGTGCATTCAATATGATGAAAAACTTATTTGGTACAGATTTTGCCGAAAGAAAAATAATTGTAAAAGATGGAGATGTTTTAAATTTAGGAAAACATTCTTTATCATTTATAACAGCACCTTTTGTCCATTGGCCTGAAGTTATTTTTTCTTATGATTCTAAAGAAAAAATATTATTCTCTGCTGATGCATTTGGAAAATTCGGTTCCAGATTAGATACCGAGGATTGGGCTTGTGAAGCAAGAAGATACTATTTTGGAATTGTTGGAAAATTCGGTCAAAATGTTGCGAATGTATTTAAGAAAATTGCCGATTTTGATATACAAAAAATATATCCTCTTCATGGTCCATGCTTAGAAAAAGACATTTCATATTATCTTAATCTTTATAAAATTTGGAGCAGTTATAAACCCGAAAAAGATGGAGTTACAATTTGCTATAGCTCCGTTTATGGAAATACAAAAGAAGCTGCTGCTTATTTATTTAATAAGCTGAAAGAATATAATTCAGAATGCTCTTTATTTGATTTGGCTCGCTCTGATCAAGCTGAAGCTTTGGAAGATGCTTTTAAATATTCAAAATTAGTTTTAGCAACCACAACATATAACGGAGATATTTTTCCTTGTATGAAAGAATTTATCAATCATTTAATCGACCATAACTATCAAAATAGAACTGTAGCACTTATTGAAAATGGTTTGTGGGCACCACTAGCTAATAAATCAATGGAAGCAATGTTAAATAATTTGAAAAATATTACAATAATTAAAAAAATTACTATAAAAGGACAAGTAACCAATCAAATCAAATCTGATCTTGATGAACTCGCCAAAACATTTAATGATTAACAAATTTATATTTTTAAATAAAATACATAATTTTAACTTTTTGCAAAAATCCTTGAAATATATGCATTTAAATGGTAGAATAAAATAGTTTTAGGAAAGGGGTAAAGCATGTCTCAGATTAAATCACAGAAGAAGAGAAACATCACCAACGAAAAAGCCAGACAAGCCAATGCTTCCCAGAAATCTACACTTCGTACTGCTTGCAAGAAAGTTGCAAAGGCTGTCGAAGATAAGAATCTGACTGAAGCCAAAGAGCTTTTGAAAGCTGCTGTTGCTCTTATTGATCATAGTGTCTCTACTGGACTTCAACATCAAAATACTGCTAACAGACAAAAAGCTCATTTGATGAAGTTAGTTTACAGCTTAGAAGTTAGTGCAAAAGCTGCTGAATAAATAATGTAGTTTCAGGATCGTTTATCGATCCTTTTTTTGTATTTTAAAAGTGACATTGCTGTCACTTTTTTACTTCCTAGTATTATTAACAATAAATAATTCTAAAGATTTAGATAAATTTTCAGAATATAATTTAAAATTTCGATCTAATTCAAATAAACCTGCAAGAATATTATAAAAATACATCGGTTTTCTGCCATTTATCAATCTCTTTGTCACTGTAACTCTATATGGCTTAGCTTGAAGTTCGGTTGCAATTTCCTGTTCTGACATATATCTAGATAAAGCAAAACTCACCGCAGCAATAAAACGAATTTGTCCAGCCATAATTGCTAAAAGATAATATGGATCATTCCCAGCCATCAATAAATCATGATATAAGCCTAGCGCCGACGATAATTGCCCTTGTAGCATAAATGTTGTCAAATTAAATATATTATCTTCTAATGGTTTATATACTAAAGCTGAAACTTCTTGTATTCCAACTTTATCTTCAACATTTTCAAGTTTTTCCAATTCCATCATCAACTGTGAATAATTTCCCTTTACTCTTTTAACAAGTTCTTCAATTGCATTTTGTTCAAATTTTATTTGTTTAATCGTAAAATAATCAACTGCGATTCTTTTTAATTCTTCATCATCAGGAACTGGAAAAGTCTTTACTTCAGCTTTCTTTTTTAAAAGATCTGTAACTTCATTTTTAGCTAAACTACCTATCACAAGAAGATATAAGTCATTGACTGGATCTGGATCTAAAATATAATCCTTTAAAGCCGGCAATGAATGTTCGTTGCCTCTGGGAGTACGTTCTTTTATATTCGAAAGAAAATAGCATTTATCCATAACAATAATTTTTTTGTTTGCAGTGAAAGAAGGAGAACGAACATCTTCTACAACATCTTGAATAAGATCTTCATATCCCGAAAATGATAAAAACTCCGTATCTTCTAAAGCAACTTTAGTTTGAATATATTTTCTTCTGATCTGTAGCTTCAAATAAGCAGAATCACTTCCTACATAAACGTATATCATATTTAAATTATACTCTATTTTATCTACTCTTAAAAACTAAATTTATAATGAAGTTAAATTTCTTGCCCATATTTTTTTGTTCTTATATAAAGGAATAGAAATAGAAAGCCGCACAATATCCATTGAACAGACAATCATATAAACTAGTGGCAAAGACAAAGAAGTAAAATTAATTAAAATCGCTGCAAGAGGTATTACAATAATCCATGTCATCAATGAATCAACTGAAAAAGCTAAATATGTTCTTCCTCCTGCTTTTAAAATATTCATAACCGAACTATTAAACCCAAAGAAAGGTATAGCAAAAGAATAAATAAAAATCAAAATATGTGCTATATCTTTTTGTTCTTGGCTTACTTTGCTATAGCAAAGAGGCAAAATAAAACTGAGTCCAATCATTAAAAGTAAGGAAAAAATACATATAGAAAAAGCTAAAATTAATAATTTTGTCGCATTGTCCTCCGCTTCTTTTATTTTTCCTTCACCTAGATAATGGCCGATCATTACCCCAATGCCAGTAGAAAATCCAACGAAGATAATATTGAAAATTTCTGAAGCGGTGCTTGAGATACTTAAACTTGATAAAACATCCCCTCTTTGTGAATATAGAGCCGATAATGTTACCATGCTCAATGACCACATAAGCTCGTTTATCGCAACAGGAATAGAACTAATTATCAATTTTTTTGTTAAACTTTTTTCTATTTTAAAATTAAATATATCTTCTATAAAAGGATATTTTTTTACAAAAACAACTACAATTATTACTATTAACCCCAATGTTTGCGATAAAACAGTAGCGATAGCCGCACCTTTAACTCCGAGTTCAACAACACCATTAATCAATAAGGAATTAACAAGAATATTTGTAATTAATGAACATGTTGAAGCTATTACTGGAGGAAAAGTATGTCCCATTTCTCGAAGGGTAGTACTTATTAAAACAGTTCCTAATAATGGAATAAATGAAAAAATAACTATATTGAAATAATCATTAGCCAATGAACTGATTACTTCTTTATTAGAATTATTAGAGATAAATACTCCGATAAAAATATCTTTAAATATAAATAAAATTGGAAAACAAATTATTCCCAAAAAAATTAAGGCAAAAATTTTAAAATGAAAAGCTTGCCTTAAATGTACATAATCTTTTTTACCAGAAAATTGTTGTATATAAATTCCCGCACCACCGACAACGCCAAAAATCATAATATTAAAAATAAAATTAACTTGATTTACTGCATATACAGCACTTACCGCTTCATCAGAATAAGCACCAACCATAACATTATCAACAAAATTAATAATGCTGGATAAAAAAGTAGTTAGCATAACAGGTATAACTAACTTGATAAAGAATTTAAGAAATTTTTTATCACTATATGTATTTTTAATCTTTACAAACAAATTACTCATTGAAATAGTATATCACATTTCTTGAATTTAATTTAACAAAAGGGTATCCTATAATATCTTGTTAGTTATAACTAACAAGAACCAAATATAAATTTCTTCATAATATAAGGAGGACTATGAATTACATTTTTTATATAATAATTGGTTTTTCAATAATATTTATTGCCACATCACTCGGTTCAGCAATAATATTTTTTGTTAAAAATAGCGTGTCGGAAAAAATGAATACTATTTTTCTCGGTTTTGCTGGAGGAATAATGGTAGCAGCAAGCATTTGGTCTTTGATATTGCCAGCAATAGATCAATCTTCAAATCTTGGAAAACTTAGTTTTCTCCCTGTAGTAGGTGGATTTCTTCTAGGATCTTTATTTTTAGTTATTCTAGATAAAGTAATTCCACATTTTCATCCACAAGCGAATATTGAAGAAGGACCAAAAACAAAAAACATCAATAAAGTCACAAAAATGTTTCTGGCAATAACCATACATAATATTCCAGAAGGTTTAGCAGTAGGCTTCTCTTTTGGTTCAGCTTATTTATTAAACACTGAAATTAGTTATATTGCCGCATTAGGTTTAGCAATCGGTATAGCAATTCAAAATATCCCTGAAGGCGCAGCAATAAGTTTACCATTACAAGCAAACTTAAAAAATAAACCAAAAGCTTTTGCCTTTGGTGTTCTCAGCGGAATAGTAGAACCAATAGCAGCTGTACTTGGATTCTTCTTAGCATCCTATATTTCATTTGCACAACCATGGTTTTTATCTTTTGCTGCCGGAGCTATGATATTTGTTGTAGTGGAAGACATAATTCCAGATTCAAAAATAGAAGAAAACCCACATTTGGGAACATGGAGCTTTATTATTGGTTTTTGTTTAATGATGATATTAGATGTCGCTTTAGGTTAATCAGGAAGAACTCTATTTACAAGTTCTAATGGTAGACTACAAAAATCTTTTGGGGTATATTTTTTTCCATCATAAACTATTTCACGAGGACAAATATATCCGTTTTTTACATGAATTATTAAATTTCCACCATTGACACCTTGAATCCCACCAAAAGGTAGAAGCTGCATTGTTAAAGGTCCATAATAATTATGTAAGCCTTTAAGAATCAGCTCCTTGCCATCAAGAGTAGTCACTATATCTTCACTTAAATTTATACACTCTTTAAAATTAGTCATTTTTATTTGAACATATATAAAAAGAATAAACCACCTGTATAATGTTTGTATTCTTTCATATCAGCAATCGGTGTAACTTTATTAATTATTTCAATTAATTTTTTACCTTCGTCTGATTTCCAGCTTTTTCTTGGAGAACAAAAAACTAAATTTTTATTTCCTAAAAGACAATTCAACCACAAATTTCCAGATCCAATGCCAAATTCAGCATGAGTAAAATCTTTAAATTCAATAATGTACTCCTCGCCTGTTTTTGAATTTTTACAACGCATTTTTTCTTCATCAAAAAACACATCATATTCAGTAAATGTTTTGCCTGGAAGAATATTACTTTCACCAAGAACTAATTTAAAAAAATTTTCCATATCTATTTTTTTCTCTTTCTATTGTTTTTATTATACACTTTTTTATTTGCATTTCATATTTTTTTAAAAGAAAAATTTGAACATAATATTAATAAGATAAAAAAAGACATTATGCAAAACACTTTTATTCCAAATCGAATTATTAGCAATACCAACATATCTGTTAAAAAGAACAAAAGAAAAAGATTTAATTATATTTATAAAGTTTTAATTTTTATAAATTTATAATTATCGGTTAAATTTTCTATCATTAAAAACCAATCCTTTAATCAGCTCTTTCATCTCTTAAATCGACATATCACAATTATTACACCAAGCAAAAATCATTGTGCTCAATCCACTAATATAAAAGTTAAAAATATAATTTTTAATTTTGTCATTCGTTTCAAATCTATCAAAAATTGCACAAATCACATCTTTATACACTTTTTTAGAATAAACATCAGTTTTAAATAAATTCGGATAAGTTCTAGCGGCTTTATAAACACTTTTATTTTTCTTAACAAAAGATAAATATGGAATTAAAAATTCATCTTTTATAAAAATAAGATCACTTTTAGAAGATTTTATTGATTGTTTATATTTTATTAACTTAATTTTATTATCTATCCTAATTTTCAAAAATTATTGCAAAAAAAATGGAGCAGGCGACGGGAATCGAACCCGCGTGACCAGCTTGGAAGGCTGGAGTTCTACCACTGAACTACGCCTGCAGAACTTCTTTTTTTTGATTACTGGCGGATCTGACGAGGATCGAACTCGCGATCTTCTCCGTGACAGGGAGACATGTTAGCCACTACACCACAGATCCAGCTTGTATATTATCTTATAAATAAAAAGAAAATTCAAGTATAATTTTACTTTTTTTAATAGTTTATTATAATTTATCAATTAATATTAAAAGGCTGCTAATAAAAGCAGCCTATTATATTGTAATTATTTATGTCTAGCAATATTAATGAAATCTCCAAAAATATCTTTAGTATAATTAGAAGAATAAGTTGTATCATCTAAGGTTGTTGGATCAAGAACAGTTTTATAAGTGTCACCATTTTTAATAATTATTGAACCAACTGAATAGTTTTGATAAGCATCAAATTGCTTGCTTGTGCCTAAATATATTCCCCAAACAGAAGCAAATGTTAAATTATTATCGCCACCACCATTTTCAAATTCTAAGCTTGAATAAGGAACATAAACATATCCATCAAAATTTGCTGGTAAAAGAATATAACTATTCCAACTTCTTCCACTTGTTGTTTCTGTAACATTACCATCTAAATCATAAAGATAGAATGCTGCATTTAATTTAATCTTAGCTCTATCAGAATCAGTTTCATTTATTCTTAAGTCGATGAAAGATTGTATTCCACTATTTTCTTTAATTCTTAAAATAAATCCATCACCAGACCAATCTAATGTTTGTGGTTTAACAAGCATTGTTGCTAATCCATCTGATGTATCGGCTTTAAATGTAACATCAACACCGCCATTTAATGTTCCTTCAAATGGAAGTTTACTTGGTTCTAATATTTCTCCAGTAAAATTCAAATTAATATATTTGCCATTATAGTCAGCAATGTAATGATTTTTATAAGAAGCTGATGTTTGTTTGCTATTATCTAATACAGTTTTAACAACATCGCCATTTAAAACTTGTATCTCTCCAATGGTATAATTTTGATAAGAATCATAGAAAGCTGAAGTTTCAAAATACATGCCGAATACATTTGCATAATTCATAACATCATTTCCGCTAGCAAAACCAGCTTTAATTGCAAATGATGAATATGGAATATAGATATAACCATCAAAATTAGATTCTAATTTGATGTAATTTCCCCATCCTCTTCCTGAAGTTGTACTCTTTTTTACGCCTTGTAAATCATAAGTATAATATGTAGCACCAGTTTCTAAGACCACGCGATCACTATCTTTTTCATTGATATAAATTGCTATATAAGATTCGCCAGTATTGTTTTTAATTCTAAAGGCAACACCATCACCTGTCCAATCTGAATTATCTGGAATGACTAGTAAATCAGCAACTAAATCTTCTTCAGATTTAGTAAATGTTACATTTACTGCATTTTCTAAGCTTCCAGTAAATCCAGTATCAACTGCTAATAAATCGACAGCAGCTTTAAAATTAGCAACTATTGTATTAACTTCATCAATTGTTTTAGCATCAGTTAAAAGTGCGGTATATTGATCAGCTAAATCCCAATACTTATCTTCTTCAGCTTTGCGGAATATTATTGGATCTTTATAATCAATAATTTCATTTTCAGCTGTTTTCTTTCTTGCAGCTAATTCTTCTTTTTCATATTGATCTTTTGTTTTCAAAGTTAAAATAGCTTCATAAAACTTCTCATATGCTGTATCAACTTCTGATTTTGTTTTAGCATTATTAATTTCTGTATTTGCAGTATTTTTAAAATCAGCAATTTTAGTCTGTTCTTCTTCACGATAATCATCTAATTTAACAAATGTTTCTACCTGTGCTAAAACTTCAGTTTTATATGCATTCAATTCTTCTTGAACATATTGATCATCTGTCTTTAATTTAGAAATTTCTGCTTTAAAATTAACCAATACTTCATCAATTTCTGCCATTGTCAATTTTTCATTAACACTTACTATAGTTTCTGTTTTTAATTTATTTATCAAAACTTTTTCTTCTTCTCTATATAGTTCAAGATCAACAAATGATGAAATTTGTTCAATTGCATTTTGTTTATACTTTTCTAATGCTTCAGCATCTAAATCGCTTTTTGTCTTTATACGATCAGCTGCCGCTTTATAATCGCTAACTATTTTTTCAATTTCCTCAATAGTTGAAGCATTTTGTATTAAAGCTTTTGTTGTTTCAATCATCGAGTTTATTTGCTCGGCTTGTTCTGGCAAATAAAGACTTAAATCTTTATATTCTTCTACTTCTTTTATTGCATTTTCTTTTTCATCCTTTAAAACATCAACAGATGAAGTAGAAGAAGATGATGATGATGGAGAAGAAGAACTAGAGCTTGAAGAAGAACTAGATGGAGTAGTAGATAACGTACTATTGCTAGATGATGATATAGATGATGAAGATGAGGAAGGATTCGAATTAGAACTAGATGAAGGATTTATTGTACAACCAGTTAAAGGAATACTACAGACTAATAATCCTAAAACCATATATTTTTTTAGATCTGATTTTTTCATCATTATCTCCTATTTTATAATTTCTTCTATTGTTGGGAGAGAAGAAATAGCTCCTTTTCTACGAACACAAATCGAAGAAGCAACTTGTGCCAAATCAATAGATTCTTCAATACTTTTGCCCTTTGATATAAATGCCGCAAAAGTACCATTAAAGCAATCTCCAGCTGCTGTAGTATCTATCGCTTGTACAACATGTGCTGGGAACATCTTTTTCATTTTTTTGTCAGCGTAATAAACACCTTTTTTGCCTAAAGTAACCAAAACTTTTTCAACGCCTAAAGATAATAAAGACTCTACAGATGTTTCAATATCTTCTTCTCCTGTTATCAATTTTAATTCAGTTTCATTAGGAGTTAGATATGTAACATTTTTTAATAAACTCTCTGGCAATTTAGTTCCAGGTGCTGGATTTAAAATAAATATTTTTTGATATTTTTTACATATTTCACCTAAATACTCTACTGTTTTTAAAGGGATTTCTAGCTGACTAATAACAATATCAGTTTCTTTAATCAAATCGATATTTTCATCGATAACTTCTTTTGTCAACGAAAAATTAGCACCAGGAACAACAATAATTCTATTGTCATGCAGTTCCTCTTCAATAAGAATTGAAGCACAACCAGTAGTGACTTTTTCATCAACTTTCAATTTTAATTTAACGCCTTTATTCTCTAGAATATTTTTTAATGAAATACCATTTGCATCGTTGCCAATGGCACCAAGCATTGTCACATCTCCACCCGCTAAACTAGAGGCAACAGCTTGATTAGCACCTTTGCCACCTGGGCATTGAATAAAAGAATTTCCAAATTTTGTTTCACCTTGCAAAGGTAATTTATCGACATAAGTAGTCAAATCCATATTTATACTACCAACGACTAAAATCTTCATAAATTCTCCTTTCAGAAAGATTTCATCTATCATCAGTTTCTTTTTTTATTCTATCTTGCTCCTCTCTATATAGCTGACTATAAAATCTATCTGCTGTTGATACTTCAATAAAAGCAATAATTCCATAGCCAACAACTAACATAATCGGCCAAAACATGTAATAAGCGAAAGCAAATATCGCTAAAGTTATAAATAAAGTTAGAGTTAAAAACACTTTTTTTCTTGCGATAAGACAAGCTTTTTTAAACCCCATCAAAGGTTTTTCATCTTCAAAATAGCTTCTTAATAAAGCTAAATGAATCAAAGCACAAGTAAGAGCAATTAAAATACCGATAACAACAACCATGCTTAAAATTGCCATAATTGGTAATGCACTATTTAACATTAGCTGATAAGATAAATATATTGAATAACCAAGAATTCCATATATTGGAGTAAAAACGCACCAATAGCGCCATCCAACAGAATAATTCTTTTTTAAAGATAAAAAATAGTCTTTAAAAGGTCTTACATATGTTTCTTTTTCTCTTTTACATGTTTCAACAAGAGCAAATATTGAAGGAAAAATTAAGAATGTCAAAGAGAAAATAACAGTTATCATAAATTCAAAATTCAAGATGAATAAATCCGCTATTATTTTTAAAATCCGATATCCCTTCGAATCCATTTTTCTTTCAAAATCACTCATTTAATCTACTCCGTAATTTCCATTTTATATTGGAACAATCTATATAAACCTAAAGTGCCCCAAAATGAAGAATAATTATTTGCAACCGTATAAACGCAATCGATAGATGTATTCGATAATGTCCAACCATAAGGATCTGTTGCTAATCCACAATTATGATTAAGATTATATCCAGATATTGAAACATCGATTTTATCCATTTCATTCCAAGAATCACCAACGACATTGAACAATGTATATCCTGGATAAAAATCTGGATTTTCAAAATCTTCTTCTAGATAATAAATTGTTGCTGAAGAAGAAACATTAGCACCATCTGGACTTGGATGATCATCTTTGATCATATAAATTCTGCCAGAAGTAGGATCATAGGCATAATCTGCGTTAGAAATATAATCTTGTAAACCATTGAGATTTTTTAATCCTCTTGTTATTACTCTTTTTGATCCATCGCTGACCATCTGCGGATTATTCAAATCCTTTAGATTCCATCTTTCAACAACTTCATATGTGCTTTTTCCATCACCAACAGTATAAAAAAGTAAGATTTCACTTTTTCTATCGACAGAAACTAAACTTGGTTGACCATAACCCCATTGAAATCCAGAATTATCATTTAATTCATAATCACAAAATGGTCCATCACCAACTTTTATCCAAGGTCCTTCAGGAGATTTACTAACAGCTAATCCAACTTCATTTGAAGTATTATCGCTGGTTACACAGCCTAAATAAGCCATAAGATAATTATAATTTTCTTGATTATAAGTAAATTCTCCTTTAACTACCGAAGGATCACATACATGCCGAGAATCCCATGAATTCTCCGTAGGTTCCAAAACATATTGAATATCGCTATATATAAATCGACCTGTTTCGTCCTTAACACCTTTGCGATAAGCTACATAGTCAGTTACATTGCCATGTTTTTTATTAGCACAATAATAAATATGTCTTACTCCATCTTCTTCAAAAATTGTCGGACAGTAATTATAGAAGTATTCCATAGTCTTATCTTCACCTTTATTGTGTTCAAATAGTTGATAATTTGTTAAATCAACACTTATTGAAGAGGAAGAGGAACTAGAAGAAGTTGATGAAGTAGAAGATGATGTTGAAGAAGAACTAGAAGAAGTTGAGCTTGTCAAATTAGAAGAATTATTCATATTTCCACATCCTGATAAAGCTAACGTTAATAAAGCGATAAAAAACAATCTCTTTTTCATATATTCACCTATATTTCTCTTTCCACATATAATTCAACATCATATTCCACAATTGCTGGGGTGAAGATATATTGAGTATCTCCACTATTTCCAACTGCAGAAACACTAAATGCAACCTTTTGTTTAAAAGAAATAAGTTCTCCGTAAGGATTAGAGATAAAGCATGGAGAATAAATTCTTTCCCAACCAAATTCTTGATTTGGATCATCGCTATCTAAAACTGCTGTATCAAGATCAGAAATTGCACTATAGATTATCTCCCACTGATAATCAAAAGGATTAGTAAGTATATTTAAATTAGCTTTTGCTATTTGAATAGAATCGCTGGTAGCCGGCATTGACATAACCGGATTTCTATCTCTTACCACATAGATAGATTCTTTTTCTTTATCAATTACAAAATCTGCGTTATTGAAAACAACATCAGCGTTTTTATCTTGCAGACCATGGCTAGAAAGAGCGGAAGGTTCATTGGATTTAATATCATTTAAATCTGTGCAATCGAAGTAAGCAACTCTAGTTGAAGTAATAAGGGCATCAGCATATGTATAAAAGCAATACAATTTTCCCTTTTTATCAAAACTGACTAAGGATGGGGCACCACATCCGTAGGCGGAACCTAAAGCATAGGATGAATAATTGATCACAGCTTTATCGCCGACTTTAATCCAATTTTCCAAATCATTTGATACCGCAAATCCTATTTCATAAAGTCTGTCTTTGACTTTGGAATTTCCCTGATAAGCCATAAGATAACTATATTCAGATTCTTCATATTTGAAAGTTCCTTTGATGACATCAGGATTAGAAACACGGACCGAATCCCATTTATTTTCACTAGGTCTTAAAACAATTTTCGCATCAGAATATCTATATCCATTTTCATCTTTTTCTCCGATGCGAAGTCCAATTACATCACCAGATTCAAAAGATTTTTCATTGGTGGTATAAAAGACATATCTTTTTCCGTTTTCTTCAAAAATAGAAGGGTCTTTATCATAAATGCCTAAAGGATCATCAAATATCGGAGCAATTCCATAATTTGTTTTATGAACAAACGAACTGCTGCTAGAAGATGAACTAGTACTATTAGAAGAAGTAGAAACAGAACTATTGGAATTTATCGAAGAACTAGAAGAACTATTAGTATTATTGCAAGATGCTAATAAAACTAAAGGCAAAGCTAGTAACCACCATCTTTTCATAAATTGTCCTCCATATTATTTCGAATTGAAATATTTGATTCTTCAAATAATGTACTGATACTTGTATTATTGAAATAGACACCGAAATCAGAGATAACAAAAGATAATCCTTCATTGTTTGAACAGTCTGTTGTTACAAAAAATCCCGACATTGTTGCTGATAAATCAAGTTGCATATCTCCGATTGTACACCAGCTAGGAACTGAATATTGTGAAAAATCAATTCTGATATATCCTTCAAATCCTACTGGAATAACTATAGATGGCTTTGCTACTCTGATAAATTCTTGCTTTGTATTGATATCATAGTACATGATCATCGCACCGAGTTGAACATTCCATCTTTCAGCAATATTCTGATTATTCTTTTTGGTCATCTCCTCAAACTCGAGGTTGATAGTAATCTCTTTTCTGGAAAGATTTTTTAAGTAGCAAGTTACTCCTTTAGCATTTTGATCTTTAGTTTCACCGCCATCAGACCAATTTGTCCAATCTTCGGTATAATATTTAGGAAATACATCAAAGGAGCCATAAATATTATTGTTGGCAATAACTTCGCCGATGTCAACTTGAATTCCTTTATTTCCGCCATAGGTTTCAACAAGTGTATTTGTCAATTTAGAACCGCCACTCCATACCGGAAATTCACTATTTAATTCCATATCATCTTTGACATGGTCTATTCTTTCAAGATATTTAACATCACCTTTTCGATAAGCTAAAAGACTACTTTTTTCATAGCGGACAAAATTTATATAATCCTCATTAAGTAATTTGACAAAGGTCTGATTGAATTGCTCATCATCTAAGCTTTTCATATCGATATAAGAAGACACTTTATTATCCTTTTCAATAATTTGTAAATCTCCGAATGTCAAACTAGTGAATGCGTCATAATTTTTAAAGATTGAAGTACTAAAGACAATCTGTTTTACATCAGTTGGATCAACGCTTTCTCCGGTTTTAAATAATTGTATTGGCAAGATCATCCATCCATCAAAATTTGCTGGAATTGTAATAGCGCTATCCCAATCTCTCCAAGAATTAATAGACAACGATCCATCAAGAGATTTAAAGAAAATATTCTTTCCCGTTTCTTTATTTACGTAAAATAGAACATTTCTTCTATTTTTTAACGCCATTGTAATCGGAGTAGTAATTGAAACTTGGTTTTTAATTCTTATAGATAAGGCATTAGCATTAGTTCCTAATGTTCTAACACTTGGAGCTATAGCCCATTGAGCAGAAATATCGCTTTCAGCACCTTTATAAGAAAGTTGTAATCCTTTATCTAAGTTTTTCGATAAGGATAGTTTATCGAAATCTATATCAGAGCTCACTTCTCCACTTCCAACGCTCTTATGAGAAATATTTATATATTCGCCATTGTAATCTTTTGAATAATAATTTGCATATGTCAAATCATTGAGTTTAGAAGGATCCAATACCATTTGAGATTTTCCATCTTTTAATATTTCAACTCCACCGATAGAAAAATTAGAAAAAGCATCATAATAAGTGTTAACTTCAAGATAGATAGCATATATACTGGAATAATTCATTGTTTTATTGCCATTTCCATATCCATCAAGAATTTGCATTCCTGAATATGGAACATAGATATAGCCATCAAAACTTGCAGGCAATACTATTGCATTATCACCATCTCTAAAAGCAACTTGATTTTCAGCGCCATCAAGAGAATAAAGATAATAACTTTCACCAGGTTTAGCAGCAACTCTATCGGAATCCGTTTCATTTATATATAAAAACATTGGAGAGCCACCACCATCTAAGATGTTATTTTTTATTCTAAATGCCAAGCCATCACCACTAAAATCTTGGCTGACATTAGGAGTTATTTTTAAAGCAGAAGTAAGATTTTGTGGAGCAGTAACATAAGACACTGTCACTCCTCCCTCTAAAGTAGAAGTAAACTTTGAATTCGAATTTGCTTCTTTCATCGGTAGATACATTAAAGAGAAAAGCAAAATTGAAGCTGGTAGAACAGATATTTTAGCTTTCATTTTAATCTCCTTTTAAATTTTAAAAACTGTTTCTAAAAAATATTCAAAAAATTCTTTAACATCGACAGATTCAGCATAATGTATTTTCTTTCCGCAATCATCGATAAGAGTTACCGCTCTTTCATTATTTTCCAAGCCGATAAATACATTATCTTCTTTGAATTTACAGACATCTTTGAATATGGTTGTTACCGCTAAAGGGTCATGCATAACAGGAACGCTGAATTCATAATGTTTAAACCATTTTGCCATCATATCTGATAATAAAGAAAATCTTTTTCCATCGACTTGTTTTAATTTTTCACGATATTCTGCCAAAAGCTTAACTTGCATAGTAACATTTAAACCGACAGCATATAAAGGAACATCTGCTTCATATACTATTCTGGCTGCTTCTGGATCACAGAATATATTCCATTCCTTGCAATTTACATTAGTTGGATCTCCACCCATAATTCTAATTTCTTTTAAAAGAGAACAAATCGAAGGATCTTTTCTAATAGCTAAGGCGATATTTGTCAGAGGACCGATTCCAACGAGAGTTATTTCATTAGGATATTTATGAACTTGCTCAATTATGAAATCAACCGCATGTTGTTTTTCAACTACTCCTTCATCCATTTCTTTAGAATATTGAGGAATTAAATATTTTCCATTTTCGTCTAATTTTTCCTTTGCCTTAATTTCAGGCGAAAGCAAAGTTTCAACTTTTGCGATAAGAGGTTCGTCACATCCAGCATAGACCTTAACATCTTTACCAAATGTTTTAATAAGATAACTAGCCATCTTTGCTCTTTTATATGAATTTCTAAAAACAGTTGTCACACCTAATAAATCAGCATTTTTTTCGTTTAATAGAATTGAAAGAGCAAAAGCATCATCGATATCATCTCCGATATCAGTATCGAGAATTATCTTATTCATGAGTTGCTCCTTTCCAATAAGAGAAATCACCATTTGGACCAGTGACTGGAGATTTATAACCATCTAAATGAGTAGGCCAAGCTTTAGAAATGCCTAAAGCTTCTAAAGCTCTTTTATATCCAACAGCATTGAATTCTTTAACTTTTGCTAAATCATATCTTTTATAAAGATAATCTATAGCTGTTTGATATTCATTCATAGCACCTTCATTATTTTTACTTCTAATAATTCTTGGAAGATATTGTGCCCATCTTTGTGTTGCTCTATTTTCATTTGTCGTAATATCATTATAGTTTTCAACGCTGGCATCATCTTTTAAGAAACTAGCAGTATAATCATAAGAATATGGAGATAATGGTTTTTGCAAATTATCGATGTAGATATCAACTTCTTTTCTTCCGTTCATCGGTCTGATCTTATTTATATAAGCTAAATTCATCAATAACGTCATCTGGTACAAACCATATTTTGCAGTATTATCATTTTTAGAATCAGTTAAATATTGGTCGGTCCATTCTACTTCAGTATGGGTTTCATCTTTCCATTTCCAAGTGACATTTTCTTCACCAAAAGCGACTAATCTTTGCCCTTCTTCAGAATATAAGAAATCCAGAAGTTTTATAACTTTATCAGGTCTTTTACATTTTGTCGGAACCATTGTAAATAGATATCCCATTCCTCGAATATCTTGCAATATTGGATCATCACCTTTAGAATTTCTTAAAACCAATGGAACATATTTAATATCTGAATTATAAGCAGAAATAAAACCTTGAGAATAGTCTTGTGGAGTAACCATAGAAACAAAGACATTCCCTTGTGCTATTTTTGTTTTAATCTGGGAAGCATTGGCCGAAAAATTAGAATCATCTATCAATTTTTCTTGATAACAATCATTTAAAAATTTTAAAGTTTCTTGATAATTTTCATGTTCGATATTGTAAATATAATTTCCATTTTCATCTTCAAATGGGGTAGAAAAATATTGTGAGAGCCATTTGACAGAATCATTGCCTTCAGTATCAAAGACATCCATTTGAATAGGTATTGATTTATCATATTTATTTTTTATATATTTACATCCTTCAATAAAAGAAGAAGGTGAAGTCATATCGCTGCCAATAGCGGCGGTCGCTTCTTTATACCAATCTTCCCTAACTAATATTCCACCATTAGGTTGCATTTTTTCATCTTTATCAACATAAGAGCTAGAATAAGCAAAATTAGGGAAGCCATATGTTTTGTCATTTCCTAATGAAAACCAATTGAAAACATCTTCCTGAAGACGGGTTTTCATAGAAGGTGCCCATTTATCGATAAGATCATTCATCGGATAAACATATCCTTGCATAGCAAGCTGTGTGCATTGTTGGTACCAGCTTTGAACTGAAATTAAATCTGGTAAGCTATTGCCAGCAATCATATTGGAAAGCATTGCACCATCATCGGTTACAGGAGAGATGAAATTAATTGTTATCCCTGTTTTTTCCTTAATTAATTGTGATACACGATCATCCCCATAAGTTGACCAAGTAAACGAAGCATCATTTACATACCAGGTAATCGTTGTTTCTTCATTATCAGTAGTCCATGAATCTACACCTTCCGGAGTAGATGGAAAATCTGGAAAAGTTACATCAGCATAATTATTATTTTTTGAAGAACTCGTACTTCCTTGTTGACCTCCAGTAGAACTATTTCCACTTTCGCTTGAAGAAGTATTGGAATTACAGCTTGTAACAAGCATTAAAGCTAATAGAGCTGCACTCAAAGTTTTAGTTTTCATTTTTTCTTTCACTTTCTATCCTTTTAAAGAGCCAATTACAACCCCTTTTGTCAACATCTTGAAGATTAAAGGATAAACTACCAAGATAGGAATTACCGAGATGACAATAGCGGCAAAAGATACAGTTTCCGCTGAGATATTTCCGATCATTTCCGCCGGCATACCAGCGATGAAACTACCGGAAGACTCTTTGATTACTTTCATCAAATAATATTGTAAAGTCCAAAGATTTGTATCTGTTGTATAAAGCATTGTGTCATAAAATGAGTTCCAATGTCCTACTGCTATCCATAGACCAACAGTCGAGACAACTGGCATCGATAGAGGAAGAATTATTGAAGTAAAAATTTTAAATTCACTTGCCCCATCCATAACAGCAGATTCCCTGATTTCTTCTGGAATTCCTCTAAAGAAATTTGAAAAGACCAACATGTTATAAACTGAGAATAATGAAGGAATTATATATACCAAGAAATTGTTGAACAATTTCAAAGAAACGATTATTAAATAATAAGGAACCGTTCCTCCGGAAAAAAACATTGTGAAGATAAATATTTTATAAAATATACTTCTACCACGAAGATTTGTTCTCGACATAGCATAACCAACTACTGCGGTAAAAAGTAAGGCAGAAACTGTTCCAATTATCGTTCTCGCCAAAGTTATGCCATAGCTTTTCCAAAGACGTGAATCTTTAAAAACAGTGAGATAGTTTTGAATTGTTACATCATGTGGCCAAAAATAAATGTTTCCTTTAATATAGTCACTATCCGTCGCAAACGAACAAGCAAGAACATAAATCATCGGATAAAGACAGATAAGAGCGAAAAGAAATAATGTTATTATATTGAAATAATCAAACCAAGTTTTTTTACTTTTTTTACCATCCGTTCCTTTCATCTTCATCGCATTGAAATCGCGTGCCATTTAAATCACCCCATTTCCAGTAACTTTTTTACAGATTTTATTGCCGACAACAAGTAGAATAATTGCAATAACTGATTTAAAAACACCTACTGCAGTGGTATAGGAATATTGTTGATGAATAATACCATTTTTATAGATGAAGGTATCCAACACTTCTGATGTATCAAGATTTATTTGATTTTGGAATGTCCAAATATGATCAAAGCCATTGTTCAAAATTCCAGATAGAGAAAGTATAAAGAATAAGACAATGGTCGGAGCTATAGAAGGAATGGTTATGTGGATAATTCGATGCCATCTATTAGCCCCATCCATACGCGCTGCTTCATATAATTGCGGATCAATTCCTGCGATAGCAGCAATATAGATAATCGCTCCCCATCCTAGACCTTTAATGATGGAGGTAATTATAATAGTTCCCCAGAAATACTGAGCTTCACCAAAATTAATAGATTCTGTAATAAGATGCAGATTTTTCAAAACTGTATTTATTACTCCATTGGTATCGAGAAGAACTAATATAATACCTCCGAAAACTACCCAGGAAAGGAAATACGGAAAATATGTTATTGTCTGAATAAATTTGCGGAATTTCTTCGATCTTATTTCACTTAGCATTATTGCAAAGATAATAGGAGCTGGAAAATTGATTAAAAGCTGCAATAAATTTAAACCGATTGTATTCAGCATTACATTTTTGAAATCCGGATCCGTGAAAAAATTGATAAAATTATCAAATCCACACCAAGGAGCATCAGTTATAGCTTTAGTGATTGAAAGATATCCATCCCCATCTTTAAAAGCCAATATTATGCCGAACATCGGAAGATAAGCAAATATGAAGATAAAGATTATTCCAAGCATTGCCATTAAAAATAGTTGTATTTCCGATGGTTTCCATCTTTTACTTTTTCTTTTTGGAAACTTAATACTATCTAATTCTTTCTTCATTTAAGCCTCCTTCCTTTTTGCTACACTATCTCTTTCGACTAAACTAGAAGGAATAACTTGAAAAATAACCTCTTCGTTTCCCTTTTCTAAGACATTGATGATATTCTCACCAATTACTTTCGCTATTCCTTTAATATCTTGATGAATTGTTGTTAATGGAACATCAAGCAGTTCTGAATAAATCAAATCATCATAGCCAATTAATGAAATATCTTCCGGAATATTTTTTCCTGCTTCTTTTATAGCTTTAATAGCTCCGTATGCCATCATATCATTACAAGCAAAGATGGCAGTTATTTTTTCATCAAGCAGTTTTTTAGTTTCTTCATATCCTGTTTGGAAATCAAAGTTTCCTCTTTTAACAAGTTTTTCATCATAGGCAATATGATTATTTTTTAGACAATCAACATAACCAAGGTAACGATTTCTCGCTGATGATGTTTCAATAGGACCAGTAATGCAACCGATGCACTTATGACCATTGTCAATAAGATATTGAGTAGCAATCATCCCACCCTGATGGTCATCGCATACAACTTTATTTTTTATATCTCCTTCTAGTTGTCGATCTACTACAACATAAGGAATATTGATTCTTGCTAAAAGTTCATTGATTTTCAAAAGATTACCATCAGTAAGAGATTCACTGCTTGGACAATAAATAAGAAAATCGATCATTCTTGAAGCTAAATCACTTATAGAACTATAATCTTTTTCAAATTTATCATTTGAACTGCAAATTATAATATTGTATCCATATGATTCAATTATTTTTTCAACATTTTGAGCAATTTCAGCAAAGAAGGCATTCTCGATACTCGGCATTACATAACCGATAGTTTTAGTTTTCTTGCTTTTTAAACTCGAGGCGATAACATTAGGTTGATAACCTTGTTCTTTGGCTATTCTTTTCACCCTTTCAATAGTTTCATTAGGAATACATCCTGCTTTATTATTGAAAATCAAAGAAACTGTTGTAATCGAGACACCAGCTGCTGAGGCTATATCTTTTATCGTAGTTCTTTTTTTCATATTTCACCTACTTTAAATTGATATCAAAATGAGTATCACGGGCACCTAAGTCTTCATATTTCAACTTCAATTTATAATCTTCTTTTTCATTGAAATCATCCGAAACTTTGATTATGAATTTATTATCGAAATTATTATCATTTGGAATTACAAATTGAGCAAATTTTTCTTTTCCATAATCCATAAGTTTTAAAAACTTAACTGTAATTCCCTGATCTTTTGTCAAAGCATCGACATTGGATGAAAAACTATATTCAATATCATGAAGTTCAAATTTTTTAACCAATACTGCCAGAGTCTTTTCATAAATGGCTTTATCGACATCGATAAGATAATCGCCAATTTTATATTTGAATCCTGTTACTTTTTTCTTCTTTTCTTTACCATTTTTTGCGGTATAGATAATTTCGTCTTTAATTCTGAACAACTTTCCTAAGACCTTATTTATATCAGGAATTGAATTTATCAAAACTTCACCATTTTCTCTTACTTGAATCAGATGAGAATTTACATCGAAATCAAATTCACTTCCTTCTGAAATCTCTTCATCCAATATTGCAAAGATAAGATAATTGTTAATTTTAATATGAGCTAAATACTTATCATCTATCTGTTCACATTTTTCTATAATTCCTTTGTAACTATTGCCTTTAACAATAGCTTCTGTTGGAATTTTAAATTCATATATATTATTCTCTTTCAAAATATTTTTAAAATATGGTGGCAAAACATATTTTTGATCAAACAAATTTATTGCGCCATCTTCTACTTTGAGATTAAAGTGCCGATATTTAGGAATGCGCGGAAGCAATGTATTTTCATTTTCTAAATCAAAGAAATGTAATTTTGTAGGATCCACATAAATACTAACTTCTTGATCAGCAACAATTGTTGAAGTATTTTTTGTTTTAAATATTATATTATCTGCTGTTCCAATTACGTTAGCATTGACCAAAGTTTCAGCCCCTAATTCTTCGATAACTTGAGCTTTGACTTTTATTGAAAGCTGAGGGTTATTTTCAACTAATTTATCATCATAATAAAGGTCTTCAGAGCGAATACCTATTGTTATTTTTCTTCCATCAAAATATTTAGCATCCATTTTTTCAACAGTTGTAGATGGAATTATCAAAGTGTTATTGGAAAAGCTCAATTTGAATTCTCCATCGATCAATTTAATATTGCCTTCAAAGAAATTCATCTGTGGAGTTCCAATAAAACCTGCAACAAATTTATTGATAGGATAAGTATATAAATTTTTTGGTGTATCAATCTGTTGAATAAGACCTTTTTTCATAACAACAATTCTAGTACCCATAGTCATAGCTTCCGTTTGGTCATGTGTAACATAGATAAAAGTTGTCTGAAGTCTATTATGAAGTTTAGAAATTTCTGTTCTCATAGTCGCACGAAGTTTAGCGTCAAGATTTGATAAAGGTTCATCGAGCAAAAAGACCTTTGGATTTCTAACTATCGCTCTTCCTAAAGCTACTCTTTGTCTTTGACCACCAGACATTTCCTTTGGTTTTTTTTGAAGATATTCTTCAATATCCAAAATTTTCGCCGCTTCATGAACTCTTCTATCGATTTCAGCTTTATTAACTTTTGCAATCTTTAATCCATACGACATATTTTCATAGACTGTCATATGAGGATAAAGAGCATAATTTTGGAAAACCATAGTAACTTTTCGATCTTTAGGCTCTAAATCATTGACAAGCTTATCATCAATAAATAAATCTCCCGCAGTAATATCTTCAAGGCCAGCAATCATTCTTAAAGTTGTTGATTTACCACATCCTGATGGACCGACAAAAACAATAAATTCTTTATCTTTGATTTCCATATTAAAGTCAGATACAGCCTTAGTACCATTTTCATAAACTTTGTATATGTGGTTTAATTTTAATCCTGCCATATAGTTCTCCTTTATCGTTTTAATAAAACGTTTTAGTAGCTTTACAAAAACATTATAAATACTCATGTAAGCGCTGTCAATATGATTTAATTAAAAATTGTTGTATTTCTTTTATTAAATTGATTTTAAATTTTTACTAAAAATTTTAGTAAAAAATGGTAAATAAAAAGTGGGCACATTTCCTGCCCACATACAAAATCTATTTCTGTATATTTTTTTTAAAAGAAGTATGTTATTTTTTACTTCATCCGAGTTTTTAATACCAATTAAACTGAGATGATTATTATTCATACCTTGAATTAATACATCACCATAACCATATAATTTTCCAAATGAACCTATATAAACTGAAACATCTATTATTTTATCCAAATTGATTGCTTCATAATAAACTTTTCTTTTTCCATATTTTGCAATTACTCTTTTGTTGGTAATCACATATTCTTTATTCTTATATTCAATTGTTTTTATTATCGCAAAATTGTCGGAATTAAAAAAAGCCAAATTCCTAATATTCCTAATATCCAAATATAAAACAATTTGGAAGGATGGGTAACAATATTAATTACAATTTTTTCTTCGGTTTGCAAAGCATTATTTTCAATAAATCTCATAAAACTTTTCTTTTTTCTATTTTACCCCACCCCCCCCCGAGTTTTTAGTCAATATTTCTTTTGATATTGCTAATTATTTTTCGATTTATGTATTTATTTTTTCTATTTTCAATTAAGTTTATTAACTTCGTTGCAATAAAATTAAAAAAAGACTAAAATTAAACTTGTTAAGGGAGATTATTAAATGAAAATAATGAGTGTTAATGCCGGTAGTTCATCACTTAAATTCAAACTCTATGAAATGCCGGAAGAAAAGGTAATTACATCTGGCATCGCTGAAAGAATCGGCCATGAAGATGGAATTTTCCGCATAAAAAAATTAGATGGAACCGAAAGAAAAGAAGTTCTTCCAATTCTTGATCATGCTACAGCAGTTGATCTTTTATTAAAAGCTTTAATAGATGAAAAAATTATCTCTTCATTAGAAGAAATTAAAGGTATTGGTCATCGTGTAGTTCAAGGTGGTAAATATTTCTCTTGTTCTGCTGAATTCAATCAATATACTGAAGATCGTGTAAAAGAATTAATTCCTCTTGCTCCTCTTCATAATGGTGCTCATCTTGTCGCTTTCCACGCATTTAAAAATGCTTTGCCAAACGTTGGAAATGTTGCAGTCTTTGATACAGCTTTCCATCAAACTATGGAACCTGAAGATTATCTATACCCTATTCCATATGAATATTATGAAAAATATGCTGTTCGTCGCTATGGTGCTCATGGTACTTCTCATAAATATTTATCAGTAACCGCTAAAGAAAAATATCTTAAGGACAAAGAACATTATAATATCATCACATTACATCTTGGTAGCGGTGCATCCTTAGCTGCTATTAAAGATGGTAAATGCATAGCTACAACTATGGGATTAACTCCATTAGGCGGTGTTATGATGGGAACTAGAACTGGTGATATGGATCCATCCGTTATGGAATTTTTATGCACACAAACCGGAAAATCAGTTCAAGAAATATATAACGAATTCAATTTCAAATCCGGATTATTAGGAATCTCAGGAATCAGCAATGATACAAGAGATATTGAAGAAGGCTACTATAAAGGTGAAGAACGTTGTGTTTTAGCTGTTAAAATGTGGGCAAGAAGAATTGCAGATTTCATCGGTTCTTATTATATAAGACTTGGACATGTTGACTTATTAGTCTTCTCCGCTGGAATTGGTGAAAATGCTCCTTTATATAGAAAAGCAGTTATCGATAATATTACTGAAGCTTTAAAAGTTAAAATTGATGATGAAGCTAACAAAAATACTGTCAAAGGAAAAGAAGGAATTATTTCTACCAAAGATAGTGCAATTCCTGTCGCTGTTATCCCAACAGATGAAGAAGTTATGATTGCCCGCGATGTAATTTCCACTCTCCATTTACTTTAAAAAATAATACATACACTATAAAAATAAGAGCCGATTAAATTTTATCGGCTCTTTTAAATTCCTTTAAATTAAAAAATATAGTTTATAACTTAAAAATAAATTAATTTTAAATAATATCAAAACAAAAACATCTATATTTCACAATTCCAAAGCAAATAAATTTCATAAAATCGAAATATCAAAAAAATTTATTTTTATGATATTGCCTTTTTTAAATCTTTAATTATAAAGTCCATATTTTTGCTTGACATGAAACAATAAACACATTTTTTATTTTTGTATATCTTGAAATTTTGTCTGTTATACATTTTTATTTTTTTATCACACATACTTTCAAGAATTACTTTGAAAGTGTTTTTTTCATCATCAACTAAATATACTTCATCAAATTGATTTAAAGAATTTATAAAATCATTATAAAAGTATTTAATTCTAGAAATTCTATCTGGTCTAAATAAAGCAACTTTAATATAATTCTTATACATTTTATTAATTGTCTTAAAATCAGCATTTATCTGTTCTGGTTGATGAGCATAATCATTGATTATTGCTATATTTTTTAAATTTGTAATATTAAATCTTTTATTCGGCATAGAAAAAGATTCAAGATTTCTTTTAACAATTTGTAAATCTTCTTGTTGCAAATAATAGTAAGCAAATGTTGCAACAACATCTTCAATCAAATGTTCTCCAAATATATTTTTAAAATTAAAATCAATTAATTTCAATCCTTTATAATAAACAACTCCTTTTATACCAAATGGAGTTGTCTCATAGTCTTTAGCATAAAAATCAGCCCGTTTATCTAAACCATATGTATATACATTTTCATTATCAATTATATCTTTATATTGATAATTTACTAAAACTTTATCAGCTTTTGAAGCAAATTTTATAAATGCACTATCATATTCTTCTTTAGTTTTAAAATAATCCACATGATCATAGGTAATGTTAGTTATTATAGCAAAATTCGGCTTATATTTTAAAAAATGTTCTTTATATTCACAGGCCTCAAGAAAAAAATATTTTTCCTTTTTCGCACGAAAAGATACCCCATCACCTCTTAAAAACGAAGCATTTTTACTCCCTTTTGCCAACATTCCTGTCAAAGTAGTCTTCCCATTTGTACCCGTAATACAAATCAAATTATTTTTTAAATAATTTGATATAAATTCGTTATATTCAGAAAAATCAATATTATGATTTTTCAATTCATTTACTAACTCTTCTTTATAAAAATCATGCCCAACAACGACATAATAATTACCATTCAAATAAGATCTATCTTCTAAAGATAATACTGGTATTCCCTTTTTTTGAAGTTCTTTTTGAGTATAAATATATTTTTCAACATCTTTACCAATAACTTCATTTCCATCTTGTTTTAACAAACTGGCTAAACTTGACATTCCCGACCCTTTAATTCCAATAAAGTAAAATTTCATAATATCCACCTTATTAATTGTATGAATATTATTTTTTATAATGATTGTTATCAAAAAATTAATTGGTTAAAATTCAAGAAATTATAAAACTTTAAATGAACAAATCTTACAAAGTTTATTTTCCTATAAAGCAAAAAAATTTAAAAATAGAAATCAATATTTGAATTATTAAAAAAAAGTTATAAATACATTTTAAGTTAGTAATTGCAAAAAAGAAGCCACAAGAAATATTTAGTTCCTTAACAGCCTCTTATTTCAACTATTTTAATTTACCATATAACCAATAGAAACCATAATATTTACCATTAATTTTAGTAGATTTTTTTCTAATTTTTCTACATATTTTTTGATACATTTTAACGTAAAGTTCATTGTTTCCTAAATAATATGAATCGCCATAAAATTTGCATCTATAAAATTTTTCATGATTAGCTTTATCATATGGATTATAATTTGTAAAATCAAAATTATATATTTTGTTTTCAGAATATCCTAATAATAATTCAATGCTATTTTTCTTTTTTATATTGTTATTTGAATCATATTCATAAGTATTAATTTTTCCATTAATATTTGAAGTTTTTAATCTGGATAATCCATCATAAATATAGTCTCTATTATCAATATTCCCTTTGCTATCTTCTATTTCTATATTTTGGATATTTCCAACCTCATCATATTCATATCTAATTATTTCCTCTGAATAAGATTCTTCTGATGAAATCTTTGTTGAAGTCAATCCATTTTTCTTTGCATAAGTAATTTTCTTACTTAGCATATTATCTTTAGAATGAATTTTCTTAATTGATGTTCTGCCAATTTCATCGTAATAAGTTCTAACAGAAAATGATTCTCCATTATCTCTGATATTTTTAATCTCATCATCGGTTGCAAAACTGTCTTTAAATGCAAGCATTTCAATACAGCCATTTAAATGTTCTATCGGTTTTAAAGATGAATTAATAGAGCAGCCAATATATGTATAAATATTATTTAAATTAATATTCGTTAATGATAAGCTATATGCTATTTTATCAATATTTACTATAACATTAGAACCACTATATCTTAATGATAAGAAATGCCATACTTCTGGTGAAATAGTAGCAATTTTATATGGAACGCTATTGCTTTCTTCTAAATATAGATTATTCTTTGAATCTAAATATATTTTAAATTTTTGGCTTTTTTCATCACCAGAATATAAGATTACTCTTTTAGAATCAGCATCATTCAATTCATCAAATTTAAATATTAATGTAATTGTACCAATATTTCTTAATAATAAATCATATGCTAATTTTGAAGGATTACCTTTATTCAAACTTATAGTATCATTATAACTTGCATAAACATGACGATATAGTGGATTTACACCAGAATTATGTCGACTTATCTTTAGATGATAGTTATCAAAGATTAAAAAATGTTTTGGAAATAGCAACCAAAGCTAATCTTAATAGTACAATACTTTTTAATATCAGAGGATTAGTTACTGTCAAAGAAAAGAAAGGTATTTGTCATATTTTAGTTAATGAGGGTCGAATCAAATCTTGGGAAGGGATAAACTGCATATAATATTTTATCTATTTACTGTAATATAAATTCGGTTGCTTTTTTTATAGTTTTATTTATAATAATAGCAATGAAAAAAAAGTTACTTATTTTACCAATTATTTTATTTTTAACTGGATGTTCAAATAATAAACTTAACATAGAAACAGCTGATAATAGACAAGAAGTTTTAAAAATAAATCATGATTATTTTGAAAAAAATATTAACGAAAAAAAAGATTTTATAATTCTTATCTCTTTATCAACATGTTTAAATTGCCTTAAAGTAAAATCAATTTTAAATGATTATATTAAAGAAAAAAATAAGCTTATCTATGAAATTGAATTAAACGAATACACTTCAATTGATTCAAGTATTTTTTATTATCCTATCGATCACACTCCTCTTTTAGTATTTATAAAAGAAGGAAATGTCGTTGATGAGAAACAAAAAAACCTCATCGATAAAGATGAGGTTTTCAATCTTTTAAATAGTAAAATCAATTAGTCAAGTCCAAAGAAGTCATTATAAGTTGTCATCTTATCAATAACTTCATCTTCACTCTTAATATAAATAATACGATTAGCAACAGATTGTAATAATTGATGGTCATGTGAAGTAAAAAGAATTACACCACGATAACTGGTAAGAGCTGTATTTAATGAATCGATAGATTCAAGATCAAGATGATTAGTTGGATCATCAAATATTGCTAAATTGCCTGGCTTCATCATCATTTCAGTCAATTTTAAGCGAACCTTTTCACCACCAGAAAGAACTTTAACAGGTTTTAAGCTTTCTTCTCCAGTGAAAAGCATTCTTCCTAAAAATCCCCTGATATATGATTCCAAAGGATCAGATGAAAAAGGTCTTAAATAATCAACTAAACTCATATCCAAACCTTCATATTCCTTTAAATCCGCTGGAAAATACATAGGTGTAATAGTTATTCCATATTTAAATGAACCAGAATCTGGAGTTCTTTTTCCTGCAAGTACATCAAATAAAGCTGTGGTTACATTTGAGTTATTAGCAATAAAAGCAATTTTATCGCCTCTTCTCATAATGAAATTTAAATTTTTAAATAATCCATTAACTGTTAAATCATGAACCTCAAGAACATCATTTCCTAAATCTCTTTCAAAACGGAAATCAATAAATGGAGATCTTCTCGATGAAGGAATAATATCATCTAAAGTAATTTTTTCTAACAATTTTTTACGCGAAGTAGCTTGTTTTGATTTAGAAGCATTAGCACCAAAACGACGAATGAAATCTTCCAATTCTTTTATTCGTTGTTCTTTCTTCATATTGCTATCTTTCATTTGTTTTTGAATGAGTTTAGAAGATTGAGAAAAGAAATCATAGTTACCGACATAAGAAGTTATTTTTCCAAAGTCAACATCAAGAATTCTTGTGCAAACTTTATTGAGAAAATAACGGTCATGGCTAACTACAATAATTGTATTTTCAAATTCAGCTAAGAAATCTTCAAGCCACATAGCAGCTTTAGCATCAAGATTATTAGTAGGTTCATCAAGTACTAAAATATCAGGATTGCCAAATAAAGCTTGAGCCAATAAGACTTTAACTTTAATTTTAGCATCGACATCGGCCATTACTAAATCATGAAGACTTTCTTCAACTCCTAAAGAAGTCAAAAGAATTTTAGCATTGCTTTCAGCATTCCAACCATCCATAGCAGCAAATTTTTCTTCTAATTCTCCGGCTTTTATACCATCTTCTTCAGAAAAATCTGGTTTAGCATAAATAGCATCTTTTTCATTTCTTATTTCTATTAATTCAGGATAGCCCATAAGAACAGTTTCTAAAACTGTTTTATCATTATAAGCATTGTGATTTTGTTTTAAGACCGAAAGTCTTTCACCTCCAGTCAAACTAATTGAACCAGTAGTAGGTTCTAAATCGCCTGAAATAATTCTAAGCAATGTACTTTTACCAGCACCATTGGCGCCAATCAATCCGTAGCATTCATTTTTATTAAAAGTAATATTGACATCTTTAAAAAGGGTTCTACCCCCAAATTGCATTGATATATTATTTAGTTCCAACATTTTTTTGTTCTTCTATCGCTTTCTCCAAAGCATTGATAAGCTTTGGTAAATCATCTAAAGTTGCTAATTTGCAACCAGAAGCAAAATCGTGTCCGCCACCTTCAAATTGACTTGCAACACCACCGATTTTTACTCTTGTGGATCTTAAAGATACTCTCCAGTTTCCCTTTGCTTCATCTTCAGTTACTGAAACGCAAATTTCAACACCCTGAACGTTTCGGAAAGTATTGATATGTAATTTTCCTTCATTCATCGATATTCCCAAATCTTTTTGATTTTGAGCGCTGACAACATAATAGCAAATTCCACTTTCAGTTCTTTTATATGTATTTAAGACAAATTTTAAAAATTCTAACGAATTAAATGTGCTTAAATACATTCTAGAATAAATGCTATCGATATCAATTCCTGTATCAAGCAAATCAGCGGCTAAACGCAAAGTCATACCGCGGGTATCGTGATATTGAAAACGTCCTGTATCTCCAACAATACCAATATAGAAATATTCTGCAGCCTGTTTAGAAACAATATATTTATTAGCAAAAACTTCACAGAATAAAGCAACTAATTCAGCACAAGATCCTAACATATCATAAACAATATTCATATTGCCATAAGGTTCAACATTAGGATGATGGTCTATTTTAATAATTTTGGAAGCAAATTGAATATTATTTTCAGAAATTCTTTCTAAAGAGCCAGTATCAACAACAATTGCCAAAAACTTTTTAGCATGGTCCTGATACCATTTGTTTTCTAATACTTCAGGTTGAGGAAATAATGAAGGAATGAATTTATCATGTCCTTCCCCAACATAATGAACTTCTTTTTCAGGAAAATTATCCTTAATCCAATATACTAAACCCATTTGAGTGCCCAAGGCATCAAAATCTGGAAGAGTATGACGATAAATGACAATAACTTGATTTTCCTTAATCTCTTTTAATAAATCTTTAAACAATTTATTGGCTTCTTTGGGGTTAAAAGGCATTGTTAACATATCTTTCTCCTATCTAATAAAAAATACACAGAGGAGTACAATTATAATAATTAATAATCCCAAGGCAAAACTTCCGATAAGCAAAAAAATTCTTCTATCGACCGGATCTTTCAAAGAAAATTTTCTTTCATTCTTTGGTCTTTTTTCCAAAGGTTTATCACGCCAAGGATCCATAATTACCTCCAATGTTTAATTTTAACAAAATTTTTCTTTAAATTCTACTAAAAACCTAATTATAAAGCTTTTGCTTTTATTTTAATTCAAAAGCAATTATCATATTCGGTTTTAAAGTCTTTACTTTAGTTTTATCAATAATGTCAAATACTTCGTTTTCTAACTCAAAATTATCATTTCCCATATTTAATACAACACGATACTTTTCATCAGTTACATATCTATCGAACATCAATATATTTTTATTTTCAAGCAATATTCTATGATAATCACCTCTTTTAAAAGAAGCAATCTCTTTAATTTCAGATAAATTTCTTACTAGTGGTGTGATAACATCATTTTCTTTAAAAATCATTCCTCTTCTATTGTCTTCACTTCCACAACCACCAAGACATTTTTCTTCTCCGTAATAAATCATCAAGGATCCCTTCATCAAATACATTAAGGAAAAAGCAATTTTCAATAAGTCATATCTATAATTCAATCTGGAACAGGCTCTTTCTGTATCATGAGATGAAATTAAATTCAACAATTCATTTTGAACATCAAGATGAACACGAGAATACATAATATCAATATTGTCGCCGAATTCATCAGCGGTTATTTCATGATTTATCAAAGAAAACACATTTGAATAAAACTGATAATTCATCACAGAATCAAAAATATCACCCTGAAGATAAGAAGCAGAATCAAACCATATTTCACCATAAATCATTATATTTTCATTATAGGATTTTACTTTTTTTCTAAGTCTTCTTAAAAAGGTCAAATCAATTTCATCGGCAACATCCATTCTTATGCCATCAATTTTAAAATATTGAATATAATTTAAAGCTACATCAATTAAATAATTCTGTACTTCTTCATTCGCAGTATTTAATTTAGGCATTTCTTTAACTCGTGAAAAACATTTGTACTTTGGATTTTCTTCAATTTTCACAGGATATTCTGAAACTATGTACCAATCTTTATATTGAGATTTTTCCTGATTCAATAAAAGATCCTGAAAAGCAAAAAAATTAGTAGAAGTATGATTAAAGACTAAATCAATTATAACTTTTAAATCAAGTTCATGGGCTTTTTCTACCAAAAGTAAAAGATCATCTCTATTCCCAAAATTAGAATCGATAGTATAGTAATCTTCTACATCATATTTATGATTAGTTGGAGATTTAAATATCGGTGTCATATAAATAGCATCCATTCCTAGATTTTTTATATACCCAAGATTTTTAGTTATCCCTTTTAAAGTTCCATTAAGCTTAGAAAAATAATTTGTAGGTTCAAACCAATTTTTAGAATACTCATTAGTAGGGGCAAATCTTTCAACAAAAATTTGATATATTTTTCCACCAACTGACCATTTAGGAAATTTAAATGTATCTGCTTTTAATAGATAAGGAACAGCATCAAACATATTATTCACGTTGAAAATATCATTGAAAAAGTGATAAGCACCATAGTTTATTACTTGTCCCTTTTTATCTTTTAAACGAAAATAAAAACTCATTGCTACTCCAGTGAAACAAAATCTTCCCATGAATACATCATGATAATTGGTAATATATTTTTTTAATAATATCAAAGAAGTAGAAGGCACTAAAAGATGTCCATCTTTATTAAAATATTTATCATTATATAAAAATTCCACAGACTCAATATCATCTCTTTTTGTTAGTATTTTAACTTCATATATATCATCCTGGAGATGATATATATAATCACGATTTTTTTCAAATATAATAGCTGACTTTTCCATATTGTCTTAAATTATATCATTTTCAACATAAAAAAAATAGGAAAACCTTAATAAACCTATCTTTAAATTTATTAGGATTTTCCTATAAATAATTATTTTTTAGTAAATGTAAATGTCAAACTATAATCAGTAACTGAAGTAACTGAGAAAGAAAAATTCATGCTTTCTCCATCTTCCCAAGTTAAATTCTTGCTATCGTAAGAGGTTCCTTCAGTAAATATATCAGAATTTTTACCATCTTGAGTGTTAGTTCGACCAGCTGCAGAAATCAAGCTGACTAAGGTTGTATCTTTTTTAGTATTGTAAGAATAAGATGAAGTATTACTATTGATGATATATGGATATTTATCTTCTGATTCAAAATCAGCTGAATCAAGATCACTTATATATGAATTATTCCAAACATAGGAATTCTTTCTTTGATTATAGACAAGATATCCCATCTTTTGATTGACATGATATACTCTTAATCCATTGACAGTAAACATTTTTAAATTAGAATATTTTGTTGTAGCATCTAGTTTATTCAAACCATCTGGTCTATAGTATTCTACAATGTAATATTCCCAAAATTCAGAATCATTATAACTTTTTGGAGCGATTATAAAACAATCAGTGGAGCTTGTAAGTGGTTTTAATGTATATGTTCCACTTTCAGTAATGGTTTCAGGTTTAACCCAACCAAGATTATATTTATTGAATGCCATATGGTCGCCGATATTATTATCCATCATATCTAATCCACCAGCAGGAGTGCGATAACCATCATAGTCATAATAATCATCAAGACCCATCAAATGACCTGTTTCATGAATTGTTGTATGAGCATCTGGGTGATCAGTATAGCCACCTTCATCAAAGAATTTATAAGCTGCCCAAGCATATGGACTTACGTCAACTCCATCGAATTTATCTTCCATATAAGACCAATATGTAAATGCCCAGAACATACTATTACCGCCATTATCAATCGGTCCTGAATATACAAGCCAAATTGCATCGATGATATTATCACCATTAGTATCAAAATCGTGATAATCATAAGTGCTATCTAAGGTTTTTAAAGCTAAACGGATAATTCCATCAATCAAATCTGTTTGAGTACTAGAATTGGTAATAGATTTATAATAAGCATATGTACGTGGTGCACGTATTACAGGAGTAACAACACCAGTAATATCAAGTTGACCATAGGAACTCTTTTTATAATAGCTTCTTAAGCTTTCGTGCAATTCATCATCATTTCTTTCACCAAAATAAGCATCTTCGATTCTTTCGCGAGCAGCTTCATTGCTCTTTGCTCCCGCTTCAACAAATGTATAATCTGAAAAATCAACAGGAATAACCAAAATGTTAGGATTGCCTAAAGAAGGTAAAAAACCTGCTTGACGGCTTTTATTTGAAATCGATTGGAAATGTGAGTATTTTGAAACGCCTTCTTCAATTGTAGGAGTTGATGAAGATGTAGAAGATGAAGAAATTGAACTAGGCGAAGATGAAGATGATGTACTTGTTGCAGAATCAGTTGTTGAGTTTGATGTAGCATTAGAAGAAGCAGTAGTACCGCTTGTTGCTGAAGAACTATTAGAAGAAGGAGAAGAAATAGAAGAAGAACTCGGATTTATATTATTGCATCCTGCCAAGAAAGCTGTTGCAAATAATATAGGAATAATTTTTAATTTTTTCATAATACCTCTCAATTAAAATTTATATCTAAAGTAATTTGTTCGCTTGATAATTCACTGACATTTACTTTGAAATTTATTTCAGTTCCATCATTCCACTTATCGGTAATAACTCCATTACCAAAAGTATCACCAAGTCGGAATAATGATGCATTATTAGCAGATTCCTTATAATTATAAAAATAATTAGCAGAAACCAATTTAACCAATGGAATATTAACATTTTCAGAATTGTAGGAATAACTAGGTGTATTGCTATTTTCAACAACCCAATATTCATTGTTTTTCAATGTTGAAAAATCTGTTATAGCACCGCCATATGTTTTACTTGTCAATGTATTATATTTAACAATTTTTTCATCGACATGATAGATTCTTAATCCAGAAGCAGTATACATTTGTACTCCATCATATGGAGTTGTTGAGTCAAGTTCATTTAATCCTGTCGGAGTGTAATACTCAAGAATGAAATATTCCCACATTGCCGAATAATTATAGTTAGGATAGCAAATAATATATGCTTCACCACTTGATTCAAATGGTTTTAAAACATATTTACCGGATTGCTTAACTTCAGTTGGAGAAATCCATCCGAGATTATACTTGCTAAATGCCATATGATCGCCGATATTGTTATCCATCATATCCAAATCACCAACAGGTCTATCATAGACACAATTTCCACGGTCATAATTATAATAATCATCTAGTCCCATCAAATGTCCAGTTTCATGTATTATCGTATGAGCATCAGGATGACTAGAATATCCTCCTTCATCAAAGAAAGCATAACTAGCCCATGACCAAGATGATACTCTAATTCCATCAAAACTAGTCAGTAAATTACTCCATGTTGTAAAAGCCCAGAAAAAATCCGAACGATCATATTCTTTGCTATATACCAGCCATATTGCATCGAAATACTTGTCATTATCAGAATCAAATACTGAAAAATCTGTGATTGAATTATAATTGTTCAACGTTGTTGAAATAATTTTATCGATAGCTTCAATTCGAGCAGAACTGCTAGAAAGCAATGAATATTCTCTTGTAGATTTTGGTGCTCTAACAACATCGGTAACAACTCCAGAAATATTCAATTTACCATAAGAAGATTTTTGATAATAAGAACGTAAACTATCGACTAAATCACCATCATTTCTTTCACCGAAAAAAGCATCATTTATTCTTTCTTTAGCCTGCTCATTTGTTACCCCATATCTTTGGAATGTATAGTCTGAAAAATCAACAGGAATTACTAAAATATGCGGATTTCCAATAGATGGCATATAATGAACCCCAGTTCCTTCCCCAACAATTGATTGAAATTGAGATTGCTGAGCTGTTTCTTTTTCTAACGTAGGAAGAGAAGAAACTGAAGTATTAGGACTAGCAATCGAAAAATCCCAGCGCAATGTACATGAAGACAAAGTGCTTAAACAAACTATCGTAAACAATGCTTTTATAATTTTTTTCATAATACTTATTTCTTTACCTCAGTTAGTTTCCTACATATAATATCATATTATATAAAAAATAATATAAAAATTTCATTCAAAATTAAATTAACACTTGAATTTTTTTCAATAATGGTCTAAAGTATATAAGCACGTGGCCCAGTAGCTCAGCTGGATAGAGCAACAGCCTTCTAAGCTGTGGGCCGGGAGTTCGAGTCTCTCCTGGGTCACCATTATTTCTTAAAAATTAAGTTCGCGAAAGCGAATTTTTTTATAAAAAAAATTCTGGACTTTTCATCCAGAATTAAATTTTAATCCGATATCAGTTCGTTTCTTCTAAAATCATCTTCAATATATCTGTCTGAGTAACTATTCCTAGAAGCGGTTCACTTTTTTTACCATTTTTTGTCAAGAAAATAGCTGACAATCTTCGATCTTCTTTTTTAGTTTTATTCATATGGTTATAAAAATCGATGACATAATTATTAATTGATGCAAAAAGATAAAGTTCATTGGTGTTATTGTTGATATTGATAGAATCAATAATATCTGCAATTGTTGTGTTTTCACATATTTGAATTTTAGAATTTTTAGAAAAAAATTCAAAAAAACTCACTCGAGAAAAAACTCCCAAAAACAAACCCTCTTCATCATAAACAGGAACATGGGAAATCATATTGGAAGACATCATTTTCACAATCGTAATAACCTTATCTTCAGGATAAGCAATAACAAGATTTTTTCCCTTTGTTGCAATATCTATCAGTTTTTTAGGATAAATAATATTTTTGCTAAGCTTTTTAAATCTTTCTAAAAAAATATCTGTCGGTTCTGCAACATCATTTCTATGAGAAAGTATATTTCGTAAGTCCAAAGCCGATTTTAAGAATTCATAAGCATCATCGCTGGCAATAATCGGGTCAAGTCTTTTTGAATGAATTTCATTTAATGCACGATTAAAAGAAACATAACCTTCATCAAGGCCAGATATTTTTACAATTTCTTCTTCAAGTTCACGAAAAATGGTTAAAAATTCTTCCTTTTTATCCATAATTAATCCTTTAAATAAAATTCAGCTAAAGAATCAAGATAATTTACATCTAAATTCTCGATATTTCCTTCATCGACAAACTTGCGCAGTTGACTATCAAAAGGAACTTCAACACTGACTGGTATATCATATTCTTCAGAAAGAGAATTGATTTTACTATCGCCATAAATATTTATTCTTTTTCCGCAATCTGGGCAAATTACATAGCTCATATTGGTGACAATTGCACCGATTTTAATATTCATTAAATTAGCCATTTTAGCTGCCTTTTCCACGATCATTTTTACAAGATTTTGCGGAGTAGCAACCAAGACTAAAGAATCTATTCTCATACTTTGAAATGCTGTTAAAGCAACATCTGATGTTCCAGGTGGCATATCTATTAAAAGATAGTCTAGTTCTTCCCAATATACATCAGTATAAAACTGTTGTACCAAAGACCCTATCATCGGTCCACGCCAACAAATCGGATCTTCTTCATTGTCTAATAACATATTGCTAGAAATAATTTTTATTCCTTCTTTTTTACTAGCACGGGGTAAAATTGCGCTTTCAGTAGCCAAAGCTTTATCTTTCATTCCATATGCAAAAGGAATACTCGGACCGGTAATATCTCCATCTAAAATACCAACTTTTTTTCCTTTTCTTGCTAAAAGAACAGCAAGATAAGCAGTGACAAAGCTTTTTCCAACGCCACCTTTACCAGAGACAATTCCAATTATCTTTTTAGCTGAACATCCCGGTTGCATTGATAATTTTTTTATTTCTTTGCTGCAATTGCCCGATGAAGGGCAACCAGAGCATTCATTATTACATTCTTCTGCCATAAAACCTCAATTCTACACAAGAAAACTTGTAATATAATTATATCTTTTATTTTCTTTAAAAGATAGATCTATTTTCTTATTGATAATGTTACAAAAGAATATCCCTTGCTTTTTAATTTTTTTATAATTATAGGCAAAGCCTTTATAGAATTACTTGAGTTAGCACTTTTATCATGCATTAAAATTATTTGTCCTGGTTTAACTTTTTTTAAAACGTTTTCAACAATATCTTGCGGAGAATTTCCTTTTTTCCAATCAAAGCTATCATCGCTCCAAGTATAAATAGTTAAATCCAAATCTATGCTGACATTTAAAAAATTATTGGTAATAATTCCATAAGGTGGCCTGATAATTTTTGGCGAATAACCCAATGTATCTTTAATAATCGCTTGATTTTTAATAATTTCATTTTTTATTTCTTTATAACTCATCTTATGAAAATTAGGATGTGAAAAACTATGAAGACCTATTGAATGTCCTTCACTAGCTATTTTTTTGAGTGTTGGTTTATTTTTTTCAACACTTTCTCCTAAAACAAAGAATGTAGCTTTGACATTCTCATTTCGAAGTATATTCAATACTTTTTCGGTGGATTCTTTATACGGACCATCATCAAAAGTCAGCGCTACTTCCTTTTTTTCCGTTACAAAATGATTGTATATCGTTTTCGGAGAAGATATTTGTGCTAAACAAAAAAATACTAAGAATGGAATAAATTTCATATTATCACCAATCTTAGTATTACATAAATATTAAAAATTATGCTGAATAGTAATTTTCAAGAGCCTTAGCAAATTCTCCAAATACAAATTGTTCATCTCCAAATTTATATTCATAAGTAAATTTAGGATCATAATCATATAGGTAATTAATAAAGGTTTTTGCAGTATCTGGAAGATAAATTTCAACAAGTAGCAATGCAATTTGAGAATTATTATTGCGATTTGCAAAGCTAGATGAATAATACTTATTATGAGTATAAATGAGCATTGCATCATCTTCGCTCATTGTACTTCCTTTTAATGTATTAATATCATCATCGATTTGCCCCATATATTTAAAGGCTTCGATTAATGCACTGCTTGAAGCAGCGAAATCATTAAAATCAATTGCAGCTATTTTTAAAAGACCTTGTATTCCTCTAGCTTCAACAACATTGATATTTTTATATTCATTGCCTAGTTCATCATAAGCGTAAATCAAAGTTTTAACATTTTCTTTCATCGTTTCTTTATCGCTATAAGAACTATTATCAACAGCTTCTAATAATCCTTTATATAAGAAATTGGTGATGAGTTCACTAGCAAATAAAGAACGATCAATCGAACTAACTTCCAATATACCCGAACTATTTTTAGTATTGGCCTTCATGGTTTTTCTTATAAAACTATAAGCGAGTTCATCGGAAACAAGATTTGATTTATCATCAAATGATTTGTTCAAATTGTCAGAAAGGTCGCCGATAAATGAAGAAAGCAAAGAAGTCTGCAAAATCAAATCTTCATCAGAATGATCTAATGGGAAGAATAATTTTTTAATTCTAGCCGCTTTACTATTTCCATAACTCACTTGAACATCACGGATATAATCGAGAACACCCGGGAAAGATTTTAAGAAATTATAGATTATATATTCTTTGTTATCTTTTAATAAATCTATATGATCCAAATTAACAATGATATCAGAAATATTATTGGAGGAAAAATCTAAAGTACTTGTATCAAGATAAGTCTTATTTATATCATCATAAAGAATTTCTACCAAATTGAATAAATAATCGATTTCATTTTTCCAATAAGACAAATCTTCATCTGAGGTTTTCAAATGGACAAAATATTTAATTGGATAATATATTTTTCCTTCTACAGCAATTAAATTTTCTATTCCAACCCCTTTAAATACCTGCTGAATCAATTTGCTGACACCGCGATGTAAAAGTGCGGAATTATTAAACGAATACAAAATTTCTTTTATAGAAGATGGCTCTAAAGAAGAAGGGTTATTTAAAGAAGATTCATCGATATTCAAATGATTTATTAAGGTAAATAGATCAATTATCTTTTGATTTTCTCCATTTTCCCCTGTCCAATTGTCGATATCGGCAATTACTATTAGCATCGCCTTTTTGCTTTTTGCTTTATCATCGACATTAGTTACTAATTTATCAACTCCTAAACTATTAAATAATGAAGCGTAACTCTCATCGAATAAAGAATAATAAATTCCATCTTTTGGCGTATTAAATATCTTTAAAGAAGCAAAATCATCAAGCGTATCTTTGAGATTTAAAATATCATCATCACTCATTGAAAAAAGATTAGAAACCGCATTTGTCAATTCATCTTTTTTATCATAGATATCCAATAATTTCTTAATTTCAGATTTTTTCTCTTCTTTGTCCATCTTTTCAAAAACATCAAGATTTATTTCTTTTAAATCAATAGAATTATCAGAATCAATAACTATCGGTTCAATATCTTCAACAACCTTTTTGATAAGTGAAGGAACAAAAGGAGCAATTGTATTAGTATCTAAAACTTTTTCTATAACATTATAAAGTTTAATCGTATCATATCTTCCATTATTGATATCATCAATTAAAGAACTATCAACCGCAGTTAAAACTTGAATGATATTATATATTTCACCCTCGGTAGTAACATTAAATAAGTATTCATCTTTGTTCAATTCTTTAATGGTTTCTGACCATTCCCATTTTTTGGATCCGTCTTTACTATTTATAGATTGGAATGAAGATTCTTCTAAATTAGGAAGAAGAGTGGATAAATCAGCCTTTGATAACAATGTGAATAAATTTTTTCCAAATATATCAACATATTGACCATTTTGATCTACCACGATACCAAAAAGTTTTGAGCTTTCCATCTCTGTCAATATGCCATTTAAGTAATCCCTATCGACATTCAACCAATCGACATTTTCAAAATCGATTACACCTTCATCATTTTTAGCAATTATCTTTAAAAGATCTAATATCTTTCCTAAATGCGATGCTTCATCTTGATAGTTATCAACATTAGCAAAAGAAATTTCAAGTCCTAAATCATTAAACATCGGGCTTATTTTATTTTCTAAAATTCCTTTTAAAGATGGAGAAAATAATTCACTTGAAGAAATTAAATCGACTATTTTTTCAACATCTTTTCCCGATATTTTATCAATGCTGAAATCATCATTTAATAAGAAAGAACCATCATCTTTAAGATAGTCGATAATATCGATAAGTTTAGAAATCTCACCTTTTTCAACGATGTTTCCTGAGGCATCCAATTCATCATTCCACATGATAGAACCGAGATTATCAGGAACAACAAATCCCATATTTTTGATATCATCCATTTCAAATAATGTCTGTACTAACTGTTGGAAATTATAATTAGCAACGACATCATTTGCTCCACCTGTACCATCTAAGCGATGATCAGGATTTAATATTTTTGAATTATAGACAACATTTAAAACATTCTTTAAAACTGCAGTATCAAGTTCAGCTAAATTCAAATTATCTCCTGCAGCATTAGCTAAACTGCTGACATCAGGTAAGACATTGATTATCTTTTTAAGTTCTACTGTCAATTCTTTAGTTGTTGAAAATTCAAAATTAAAGTTTTCATAATTGAAGCCATATAGATTAATATTTTTATTAGATTCAAATATTCCTCTAACAATTCTTGGGAAAATAGAAGAAATTATCGTACTCTTTTCAGCTTTATCAACCAGATTGGACAAAATGTCGCATTGTTCTTTGCTTGAAAAATCAAAAGAAATCACACCTTCATCATTTTTTGGAAGATCTAATGCACATCCTGCAATATCAAGCAATGCACCGATTTCATTTTCCAATTTCAAATCGACCATCAAAGCCTTAATATCATTGAGATCGATATAACCTTTTAATTGGTCTATAGATGTAATTGTAGTATAGAAAAGATTAGTTAAATTAACTTTATCTATAATCTGCAAATTCAATAAACCCTTAACATTTTTTTCTTCATCACCGCAAATAGCTTCTTTGATCACAGCTAATTTTTCTGGATCATTTAATGCGGAATTTATTTTATCTTGGTAATTAACACTTCCTAAATCTAATGTATCGAGTCCCAAAGATTTTATGAGTTTTACAGCCGAAGATGTCAAAGTAAGAAGTTCATTTCCCCAATTGATATCTTCATAATCTTCAACATTTTCTGGTAAAACACTGATGCCTAATTGTTGATTGATCATTTTACCAGATATCGACATTATCAATGCTAAATTATCATTGATAATTGGAATCTCCGTAACCGTATTAATGCTGCTAGCATAATCATCAATTTTATTGTAATCCAATTCAAAAACTATATCCTGTATCGTACCGATTTCCGGAGTGCTATCCAAAATACCTGTATCATATACTCTCCCATAAAAATCTCCGATGGCAACAATATTATCCTTCCAATCAATTTCATTGAGATTCATTTTGCTGATAATGCTAGAGAAAGTCGGATTATTAGCCATTTCATCTCCCATTAATATAAGGGCAGGAATTAAAGTTATAACAAGTTGATTATCAGATATTAAATACAACATATTTTTAACATTTTCTTTGGAGATCAAAGATGCTAATTTATATTGTTGATTATCAAGATTTTCAACATTGTCGAAAAACGGAGTTATCAAAGTTAAAAGACTATCGATTTCACGATAAAAATTTAAATTTGCCCCATGGACATTAACAGTTACAACACCATTCATAATACTATCTGTAAAAGGATAGATTGCTGAGAAAGTTTTTCCTAATATAGAATTTTCATATGAAGTTAAAGTACTATCGATATATGTATAAGATTCCTCACTTATAACACCATTTTTTTCCATTGTACTAAAAGTGTCACGATTATTTATAACAACAGTTCCTAAAGAAGATAGAGGAGAAATAATCATAACTAAACAAACTAAACCATCGACCAAACCAAATATCATTCCAAGCCAACGAACTTTTTTCTCTTTTCTAACATTAGAAGGAATGAGATGTTTAAATAGTACATGATAAAATAAAGCGCCTAACAAGGATCCAAAAAGCCAAGCTAGTATTGCAAGGATAAAGAAGAAAGCAAACGATAAAATCGAATGTGCCAAAGCTTCACAACTGGCATATAAACTTTGCCCAGTAACAGGTGAAATATTTCCTTTTTCCATTAAAATATTGATTAAGAAATCATTTAAAGAAGTGAACTGAATTCCCTCTATCTGAAAATCAGCTCCAAAAGTTGTTTGAAAATTAATTGTGCTGAAAAAGTTTGTTATAGGTTGGGCAGTAAAAATTAAAACGATAAATAAAATAATTCTAAATATCATTTTAAATCCAGTCTTCCAGCAGCCCTTCCATAAGCCAATTAAAGAAGAAATAATTAAAGCTATAATAATTACTGCAAAAACAATTATAAGCGCTAAATCTGTCGTCATATATTATTATCACCTCTTTTGTATCTCAATTATAATTTAAATTTATTTAGTTGTCGAATATTTTTAAATAATATATACTTATTTTATATTATGTAGATGTATTAAAGAACAAGTATTTATATATATTATTTATTAAGGAAGGTATCATAATGGGACATGGCTTTGATCTTTTTTCTTTAAAAAACACTGAATCCAATGGCTATAACAATTTCAGTAGTCAAACTATTTTTAATTATCTGTCACAGAAAAAAATATTAGCCCTAACATTTTTCTTATTGCATGTAGTCGGTTATCAAATCATCGGGATTATCATCGCTCGAATTATAATGCAGTTCAATACCGATACTTCCTATATTAATGCTGTTTCCACATTCATCAGTGAATCCATTATCGTTTTAATATATTTAGGCTTTGTATTATTTATTCCCGAATTGCGTCAAGGCTTCTTTAAAAATCGCATGGCAAATATCGGATACGCTTTAGCGATATGCTTTATATGCTTTATAATTTATCTTTTTGGATCCAACTTATTAAGTACTATATCTTCGCTCATTCTTCCTAATCAAGGAAATGACAATCAACAACTAGTTGTCGAACTTGTTCAAAAATATCCAGCTATGATGATTATTACCACTGCTCTTCTTGCTCCTATCGCTGAAGAATTTTCCTATAGATTCGGACTTGTTTCTCTTTTCGGTGAAAAAAGAAAAGTTTTAGGAATTATCGTCTCCGGTCTTGTTTTCGGTCTCATCCATTTCAATTTCTTCTTTAAAAGCATGGATGAATTCTTAGTAGAAATTGTCAATCTTCCTTCATATATCTTTGCTGGCTTAGTATTCGCCTACCTTTATTCCAGAACAGAAAATGGTATTCCTTCAATCGCTATTCATTTTATAAATAATCTTATGGCAACACTTATCATTCTCTTGATGTAAAAATATGAAAAAAAAGTCCTTTCTCTTTTTAAACTCTTTTGAGCTGAAAATAATCGCCGCTATCTTTATGACTTTAGATCATATAGGTATGTTTTTTCTTTCAGGAAACTCTTTAATTATCGTCCGCTCAATCGGTCGTCTAGCACTTCCACTATTCATTTTTTTAAGTGTTGATGGCATTTACCATTCTAAAAATCCATATAAATATAGCTTAACTTTAATCATCCTCGGTTTTATAATGGATATCGTATTATATACAATTTCCAAATTGTTTTTAAGTCAGATTATGATAGGCAATGTCTTTACCCTTTTAGGATTAGGATCTCTTTGTGCAACACTGATTCGAAGAAAAGATTATTATTCTCTTTTGGCAGTATTCCCTTTCGCCTATGCGACGATGGCTTCATTTGAAAATATCTTTTCACCATATATTAATTGCGAATATGGATTTTATGGAATAACCATGTATCTTGCTATTTTCTTAGTATATGAACTTGTTCCTTATACTTTAAAGCAACTTGCTCACAAAAATAATGTCAATGAAGATTTGCTTATCGAAATATATCAAAGACGTTATCGAAATTATTATAGTTTGATGATTTTGATTCTACATGGAGCTATATTTTATCTTCTTTATCGCATCAACTACACTTTGCCATTAATTCCTTTTTCTTATAATATTCAAAGCTGGTGCTGTTTAGCTGGAATATTTTTCATTTTCTTCAACGGAAAAAAAGGATACGAACATAAATTTACAAAATACGCCTTCTATGTCTATTATCCTTTACATGTAGCAATTTTAGGAATTATCGCCTATTTAATAAGCATTTGATTTGAAAGATTTTTAAATATTGATATACTAAAAGAAAGAGGTATAATTATGATTACAGAAATAAAAAATATTGATGAATTTGATAAATTTATCAAAAAAAACAATTTAGTTGTTTGTGATTTATATGCTACTTGGTGTGGTCCATGCAAAATGCTTTCTCCTACCTTAGATGAAGCAAGTATGAGTTACCCACATATCTCATTTATAAAAATCAATATCGATGATTGCGATGAAGTCGCTATGCAATTTGGCGTTTATGCTATCCCAACTGTCTTATTTTTCAAAAATGGTACATTAGTACATCGTTTCACTGGCAATCAAGGACTTGATGCTGTCAAAAAAGATATCGAAAAAGCATTTAATTAATTTATTTTTTCTAAAAGCTTAGGATAATCAACTTTTCCTACAGGTGTTTTAGGAAATTTATCAATGAAAATCACATGGTCAGGAACTTCATATTCTTGACCATTTTTTCGTATGAGTTCGATAACTTTATTTTTGATATTCTCTTGTTCTTGACTTTTTATTTCTAAAAATAAATAAGTTTCTTCTTCAGCATTTCCGTTTTTAGAAAGATAAGAGCAATTTTCCAATTCATCTAAAGAAGATATATATTTTTCAATTTCTAAAGGAAAAATATTGTAGCCTTTCTTTTTGATGATTCTTTTCTTTCGGGAAACAAAAAATAAAAATCCTTCATCGTCTAAATAACCAATATCACCAGAAAGCACATATCTTTCTTTATCGATTTCGATAAAATTAGATTCACCTTCTAAATATCCATTCATCAGAGTAGGACCAGAAATAGCAATTTCTCCTTTTTCAAAACAATTTAAAACATTATGATCATCATCTAAAATTTTGACCTTAACATTATTTATCGGCTTTCCAACACTTCCTAAACAATTGTTTTCGAAAGTATTTACACTCATAACTGTAACAGTTTCAGTTAAACCATATCCTTCAAAAACTTTTGCCTTTGATCCATTTTCTTCTAATCTTTTATTAAATCTTTGAAGCAATGAAGGTGGAATAAAATCACCACCTATAAAACATATATCGATATTCTTTAATTTTTCACCATAGAAATTCTTGTTTTTCAATAAGGCTTCAAACATAGCTGGAACTCCAATGATAATATTGCACTTATTTTTTTCTATAAGATCTACAACTTTCTGAGAACGAAATTTCGGCAATATACTATCAGCGCCACCATGCAACATCAAAGTTAAAATTCCCATGACTAATCCAAAGCCATGAAACATTGGTAAGCATGCTAACATAAATTTGCTCTGAACTTCTTTTTTTATGTTTTCACCAAGAACTTCCGGAGCAACATCAATAAGTGACAAAATAGAAAAATCACTTAAAACAATGGTTTTAGGTTTGCCTGAAGTTCCACCAGAAGAAAGATAAATCTTTCCACTTTTATTATCATACATTTCATATCTATCATCTATTTTCTTTATTTTTTTATAAGAAGGCAATCGCTTATTTTGTTTATATACTTTTAAAGTTTCCTTATTTAAAATATCAAATCCTATTTTCTTAATACAATTTAAAGAATCCGTAGGTGATACTATTAAAAAATTAAATCTTTCTTTAAGTAAATTTGTATAATTATTCATCAGTGCGGATAAAATGACTATAATTTTAGCATTTTTATTTTTTGCTTCCTCAATGATAACATTTTCTTTAGCTAAAGGAGTTAAAAGATAACTGATCAAACCTTTTTGACTGCAAGCTAAAAAAGCTGCAATTATTTCTGGGGTATTCGGACCAACAATTAAAACAACATCATCTTTTTTCAATCCTTGTTCTTCAAAATAATAAGCAAGGCGATTGACTTTGTTTTTTAAAGAGTTAAAAGAAATACATTTTCCTTCATAATATAAAGCTGTAGCATTATTTCGCTTTTCAACAATATCTAAAAAATTTTGATAAATAGTATAACTAGTATTCATTTATTCTCCTAAAAAACACGATATCCAAAACATAAACCGACAATTAATAAAATTGCAATTAAAACAACTTGATGACCTAAATAGACAAATATCGTATGTCTACCCACAAAGCAAACAGGTTTATTCCAAGAAGAATCTAATCGTGGCAAAATAGATTTTTTTTCTTTATAAATAGTCTTTCCTAAAAAAGCACCTAAAAAAGTAGCACCGATATAAGGAACAATTGAAAAACAATCGCTTCCCCACGCTTTAAGACCGACAGAAATCAAAAAGACATCTTTGAATTCAAGATTAGATATCCAACGAGGATTATATAAATTAAATCCTATCCCAAGGCCAATAACTATTATTGCCAATATTAATAAAATCCATTTTTCATAAGGCAATTTCAAAATTAAAGCTGTTATTAAAATACAGCAACCTAAACTGACTAAGACATTGAATAACATTCGAAAATCTGCCGTTCCATTTGTAACATAATAAGCTAAAAATGTCGCGCCATCCATTACAAGTCCACATAAAAGGACTAAAAATCCTCTTTTCCAATTATTTTTTGAAAAGCAAGAAGAAACTCCAACAAGCAAGAAAAATAAATTAGCAAAAATATAATGGAGAACTTGTCTAACCGGTGATACCTGAAAAGATTGACAAAAATTAATAAAGCTAGCAAAAGCAGGATTCGGTGTTATAGAATTAGAATTAGAAAAGAAACTATAAAAACTAGCAAAATCATATGTAAAATGATCAAGAACCATAAGAATAATTGCGAGTCCACGCAAAAAATCGATTTCCCAGATTCTTTTTTTAATTTTTTGATTATTTTTTTCTTTTTCTTCAATTTTTTCCATGTTTTAATTATAAAATATTAAAGGTAAATAGTGAAGACTTATTTAATCACTATTAATTCCAGATAAACATTTATTTTTTCAAAATTATTTAAAAAACAACCTTTTTTAAAATAATCTTGAAAATGAAAGCGTTATCATATATAATTTCTTAGACCACTAAGGAGGGTAATTATGAGTCAAAAATTCAATCCAGAATACTTTAAAAAAGGTTGCTCAATTCTCGAAATGCTACCTGATAATATGAAAAAAAGTTTTTATTGTATCACTGTCAATAACCGTTTAAGAGAATTAAATTATAAACCTAATTCTCCAGATAATATTAATCTTCTCGATTTAAATGACCTCGAAGCAACACATATCTTCCAAAACACTTTAAGATTTGTCATTGCCATGGCAACTCATAATCTTTATCCTGATGAACGTTTACGTTTTTCTTATAACGTCTCACGTTCAATTTATGCCTATTTTGTCGATTCAAACATTCGTCTAGATACTAAAGTATTAAGAAATATAAAAAACGAAGTCGATAGATTAATCGAATTAGATTTACCTATTGAACGAACAAAAGCAATGAGTAAAGAAGAAGCGATAAAAATCTACGAAATGGAAAATGCCCCTGATAAGATTGAAACTTTAAAATATCGTCCTGATAAAGAAGTTCATCTATATCAATGTCAAAAATATTTCAATTACATGTATGGATATATGGCTCCTTCCACAGGTTATTTAAATAAATTTATAATCAAATCATATTCTCCAGGATTTTTAATTCAATATCCCCGCTCTGAATGCAATGGTGAAATTCCAGTTTTTGAAGATGCTCCTGTCTTTGGAAAAACATTAAAAATTTCTTCCCTTTGGGCTAAAAAAGTCGGCATCGATAGCATTGCTGGAATCAATAACTATGTCAAAAAATATGGTGCAATAGACTTTATCAATATGTGTGAAAGTCACCATAATAATATGCTAGCGGAACTTGGAGAACAGATTGTCAGCAATCTTGATCAAGCAAGATTAATTTGTATTGCAGGTCCTTCTTCTTCCGGTAAAACTACATTTTCTAATCGTCTAAGATTAGAATTGATGAGCCGCGGAGTAAAACCAATAAAAATTTCTATCGATGATTTCTATCTTCCTAAAAATCAAATTCCACTCGATGAAAATGGTGAACCAGATTTAGAATGTCTCCAAGCTCTCGACGTTCCTTTATTTAACCAAACAATGCTCTCTTTAATCGAAGGAGAAGAAGTTCAACTTCCAAAATTCGATTTCAAACTTGGAAAGCAAGTACCAGGAGAAATCATTCAAATAGCAAATGACCAACCAATTATCATTGAAGGTATTCATGCTTTAAACGAAGATTTAACAAATCTTATTCCAAAACATCAAAAATTCAAAATTTATATTGCTCCACAAGCCCAAATTAATATCGACGATCATAATCCAATTTCATTAACTGATTTAAGACTTGTTCGCCGAATTGTTCGCGATTTCCAATTCCGTCATTCTTCCGCTGAAGAAACAATAAGTATGTGGCCTAGTGTTCGAAGAGGTGAATTCCGTTGGATATATAAGAATCAAGAAAACGCAGATTATGTTTTCAATTCTCTTCTCCCATATGAACTCTGTATAATGAAAAAATATGCTCTTCCTGTATTAAAACAAATTAAAAGCGATAGTCCATATTATATAACTGCCAATAGACTTGTTAAATTCTTAAAATACTTTGATGATTTAGAAGATGAAATGGTCCCAAACAATTCCCTAATGAGAGAATTTATTGGAAAATCTTGTTTTAAAGAAGTAAATTAAACATAAAAAAGGATGTTGCCATCAAATGGTTTTCATCCTTTTTTCATGCAAAAAAAATAAGAAATAGACGAATCTATTTCTTATCAACTTAATTATTTTAATTTGCTTTCGATAGTGTCAATCAATTTGGCAACTGTATCAATAGATGACATTTCATCTTCGGTAAATTCAATATTGAATTCATCTTCAATGCGTATCATGATATCAGCTTTATCGAGAGAATCAAGACCTAAACTCTTTAAAGAATCCTCAGGTCTTATTTCTTTATTCTTCAATTTTTTCTTGACGATTTCTTGAAGTTTAGCTGTAACATCCATTTGGAATCTCCTTTATAATTGATATTTATATAAATCAATTTAGAAATTAACGACCTTTACGACGAGCAGCTTCAGCTTTCATCTTACGACGTAAACCTGGCTTAACATAGAAATCGTGTTTCTTAACTTCAGAAATGATACCAGCTTTATTGACTTGTCTTTTAAATCTGCGGAGAGCATCATCGAGAGTTTCGTTTTCACGAACTGTGGTTTTTGGCATTGAAAATCACCTCGCAATCTTTTGTTTTTAAAAAAACCTATTTAATTATAGTTAAAATAAAATCAATATGCAAGTTTTTTATTAATATAATGTATATTTTGTAAAATAATAAATTAAATTCAGTTTTTTTATATAAGATAGAAATTACTCTTAGACTATATTCACTTAATTTTCAATGTTGCACAACACAAAATAACATTAGGCATATTTTTAATATCGACATTAAAATCAACCATATTTATAGGATCCTTTCCACAATAGGCATAAAGATTTAATCCATTGATACTTTCTGGATCATAGTATCTTGTTTTTAAATAATATAATCTTGTCTCTTCATCATAGATATATCCTTTATATATTAAATTGTCTTTCGCACTGATTTCTATTTTGCTATTATCGTGTATATTCTCTACATCTGCAAATTTAAGTCATCATATTACATAGATTAAGTAAATTTATTTTTTATAATATTAATTTAAAATTTTATTTGTCTTTCTAACATTTTTTTGTAATTTAATTTCTTTGTTACAATCCAATATCATTAATATAAACAATCATTCGTTTTTTATTAATTAAAACAAATACTTAAAATGCAAAATTAAGTAAATATTTTTTTATTTTTCATATATCTCTTAATTTTTTATTTTATAAAGTTTTTTATTTCATCAACTAAAAGATATTTCTCCTCTTCCAAAATTTTTTAATATTTATATTGTTATTTTGTTTTTATAAAAATTGTAGAAATTAAATTTTAATATTATGATAGCTAATTAAACATTACTATAAATCATTTTTTCTTATAAAATTAACTAAGCTTGATAACATTCTACTAATTGTTTCATTTTATCTAAATTTATTAACAATAACTGCTATTAACCATAGAATGCCCAAAGCTAATCCTAATAATACAAGCATTGTAATACTTCCAACTATTGCATGCTTTAAATGTCATTCCTTCAGGATTGTTTCCAAAAGACGCAGAAATTGACATTGATAAACATTTGAGACAATATTTAATAAATTCCCACATAGTTTATATCCTCCTAAAAATTATTAAAAGTTGAACTTGCAATGCCTCCTACCAATCTAATAACACCTGTTTTTACAGCCGGAATTCATATCGACAGCAACAGAAAGATGTTCGGTATTGAAGTTTTCGAATTTCAACAACTTGGATAAATTACTCATATACTGCCTCCATAATCATTCCAATATCGTCTCGTCTAAGTATCTTCATTATCAAAAAAAATAAATGATTGTCAAGAGGTTTTGAAAAAATTACGAAGAATTATTTATTTTTAATATTTACGTTCTCTTTAGGTAAAGATGGAGCAACTATCTTTTTTGTCATTTTAAATAAACCTTCAAAAATTCGTCCGTTTGCAATATAAACAATACCTTCAGCAATATTATAAGGAAGAGTTTTTGGGCTCATGTTTGTCAAAGCGCGTAAAGAATTATATTCAAAAACACTGAGTACATAATGTGAATTTTGTAGTTCTTTTTCTCTTTTTAATGGATCTTTTATTTTCAAAGCTTTATTTTTTTCTTTTAAAAGCTTTTTCTTCATCATCTGATAAATAACTCTTCCAAAAAATTTAGTTTTAAATTCAATTATTCGTGTTTCCATAGTAAATGGAAATACTGGATCAATATTAGGAAGTGGTTTTCGACACAGGTCTTCAAAAAGTGAATCGGTAATATTATTAAAATGAAAATCTGTATAAACTTTATTGACAAAAATTGAATATGGAGAAGAAGATATTGGAAGATCAACATGGATACAAGCTTCTTGTATTATTGTTAAGCAATCTGAACAAAGTTGAATCCTATAAATTCCACCATCCATAATAAACTTCTTTTCTTTAACATCGTAATAACGCAAATCATTTTTCTTAATTGCCAAAACAACTTCAGTTTTTTGACCAGGCATCAAAAATACTTTTTTAAAAGCTTTTAACTCACGTAAAGGACGAAAAATATTATTTTTTGGTGTTTCAACGTAAATTTGAACAACTTCACTTCCAGGAATTAACGAAACATTTTCTACATTAACTTTTATTCGATATTCTTCCTTGCGATCTTCAATTGTTGTCATTCTCTTATTAAATTCCGAATAAGAAAGACCATAACCAAAAGGAAATAATGTTCTTATATGTGCCGAAGAATAGTATCTATATCCAACAAATACACTTTCCTTATAAAGATCTCTAGTTGATTTTCCATATTCGCTTCCAAAAGGAACATCAGTGTAAGCCTCTGGCCAACTTTCAGCCAAATGTCCAGATGGATTAACTTCACCATAAATCAATCGATAACAAGCTTCTCCGCCACCTTGACCTGGCAAGTACATCATCAAAATTGCTTGAACTGAATTGACAAATGGCAATTCAACAATAGAACCACCAAATAAAATTAGGCACACTCTTTTTCCCATAGATAAAAGTTCATTGATCAATTTAATCTGATTGCTCGGCAATAATAAATTTTCTCTATCTTTACCCTCTAAATCACTTTGATCATCTAATCCAGCAAAAAACAAAACTTTTTCATACTTTTGTGAAGCTTCAACCGCTTCTACAAAAAATTTGTCATTTTCTTTATTTTTACTATTTAAAGCATAGCCTTTAACATAAGTATAATTTACTTCATGTTTATTAAAAGCATCGATAGGTTCAATCAATTTAGTTGGTGTAATAATCGAACTTCCTGAACCTTGATACTTCATTTTTTCAAACATTTCACCGATAACTAAGATTTTTTCATTTTTTTCTAATGGCAAAAATTTATTTTTATTTTTCAACAAAACCGCTGAATCTGTAGCAATCATTGTAGAAAGTTCATTATGTTCTTCTAAGTCTACATCAATTTCTTTTTCTTCTTTATGAACACGATCGATATAATTCAACATTCTCTCAACTGAACAATCGATAGTCTGCATGGACAATGTTCCATTTTTATATGCATCATAAAGCATTTTTCTCGACATCGGTTGATCACCAGGCATTTCCAAATCAAGTCCAGCTTTTAAACTATTAACTCTATCTTTAGTCGCACCCCAATCCGACATTACAATTCCATCATATTTCCATTCACTGCGCAAAATATTTGTAAGTAAAAATTGATTTTCTGAACAATATTGTCCATTTAACTGATTATAAGCACACATGATAGCAGAAGGATTAGAATTTTTTATAACCATTTCAAATCCTTTGAGATAAATTTCTCTTAATGTTCTTTCATCGATAACACTATTGCCGACTATTCTATAATTTTCATTGTTATTTGCTGCAAAATGTTTTATACAAGCGTTGGCATTAACTTGAATTCCTAATACTTCACTGGTTGCCATAACACCGCTCAAATACGGATCTTCGGAAAAGTAATCGAAATTTCTTCCACATAAAGGATTTCTTTTAATGTTTAAAGCAGGCCCTAAAATAACATCGACACCATTGGCTCTGGCTTCTTTTCCTAATGCTAAACCTAACTGATATAAATTGTTTTCATTGAAACTAGAAGCTGTTGTAGCAGCTGAAGGAAAAACAGTAGAAGGAATATCTGAACACAAATTCTTTCCACCTTTTAGACTTTTTCTTAAACCATGTGGGCCATCAGCATGACAAACTGAAGAAATATCCAAACGGAAAATTTGGTTTGTCAGCATATAATTAGTACCGCTTAACAAAGCTATTTTTTCTTCTAAAGACAATTCCTCAATTTTTTCTTTATTCATTGTACATACCTTTTTAATTGTATCAAATTAATTTTTTATTTTTTTACCATTTTTTATATATTTATTATACACTCGAGGATAGTATTCACGCCAAATTTTATTGACATTTTCTTTCGAATAAAATTCTGAAATATACTTAGAATCCTCTTGAGCACTTTTATAAAATTCCGAATCTTGTCTTAATTTATTTATTAATTCCACCCATTCTTCAGCACTATTTCCTTTTAAATATTTGCCGAAGAGAATATCTACATAAAGTTCCAAATCTCTTAATAAAACCGGTTTAGAAGAATTGACAGCTTCTAAAATAGACATTGGGAAAAGTTCTGAAAATGATGGCATAAATAAAACATCAGCCATATTAAAAATTTCATTCATCTCTGTTCTTGGAATAATTCCTATAAATTTAACATTTTTTGGAGGATTATCCATAATAGCTTTTAATTCTTTATATCCATCAGTTATTGGACCAAAGGAAAATCCACCTGCCCAAACAAATTGAACATCAGGCAAAAGCTCAGCGCATTTAATAAAATCTTTTACACCTTTTCTAGTTTGAACTTGTCCACATCCTAAAACAATAAATTTATTTTTTTCTATTCCATATTTTTCTTTTCTCTTATCAATTACTTCTTGACTTAAAGGATAAAAATCATCTTTAGAAACATAATTTGGAATATAAGTAATCTTATCTTCTTTAATTCCTAAATCGATTAATGGTTTTTTAAAAACAGGATTAACAACAACAATTTCATCGGCCTTGCGATACATTGAAATAACATATTTTTTAAATATTTTAAAAGATAATTTAGGAAGTTTAATAGAACCATCTAAAGTATCAGGAATAAAATGAACATACATAACATTAACATGTTTTTTATTCATCTTAAAATAATATTGAGGATTGACTGTATGAATATGACAAATGTCAAATTTATTCCCTCTTTTATTTTCCGTAATTTCAAAAAGATCTTTATCTTCTTTGACAAGATTTACCTGTTCAATATAAGCTGCTCCTACTCCTTGACCAGAAACGGAGGTCGCCTTTGAAAGCATGTTAATTTTCAATATTTTTCCCATCGCTAATCACCTTCTTTTTCATTATACAAAAATAGAATTATCTTTACTACTTTTAAAGAAATTATACTTTATTATTTTTATAAAAATAATTATGTTTTTTAAAAAGTATCATCCAAATAAATTAGATGATACTTAAAAAATTAAAGATTTTTTTCGTATTTTTTGATTATTTCTTCAACTTTAACCATCAAATCACGGATTACTCCCTCATGCATAGGATTAGCAATTGAAGCTTTATCTAGAAGTTTATTGTATGGTAAAGTTCCTCCTAATTTACAATAATTCAAATATTTATCCAAAGCTTTTTTATAATCTTCATGTGATTCAACTAAAAATTCTAACGATACAACTTGTGCTATCGTATAATCGATATAATAAAATGGATTTTCAAAAATATGAGCTTGTTTATACCAGAATCCACCATTTTCTAAGAATTCAGAATCTTCGCCATAATGAATATGAGGAGTATATTCTTTTTCTATCTTTCTCCATTCATGTTTTCTTTCTTCAGGAGTTAAATTTGGATTCTCATAAACAACATGTTGGAATTCATCAACTGTTGCACCATATGGAATAAAGAAAATAGCATCGAGAATATGTTGATATAAATATTTTCTTAAGTTTTCCTCATCAAAAAGATAATGCAGATATGGATATGTCAAATACTCCATGGACATCGAATGCATTTCACAGCATTCCATACCTGGAGAACGATAACTTGGTACTTCATAAGAAGCGCCGAGCATCGCTTGAAGAGCATGACCGAATTCATGGGTTAAAACTTCAACATCACCTTGTGTCTTATTGAAATTAGAGAAGATAAAAGGTGCTTTTAAATCAGCCATAGGGGCTTCATATCCACCGCCTTGTTTTCCTTTTCTCGCCTCTAAATCTAAATGACCATGTTCTTTCAAATAGGTAAATCTTTGTCCTATATCTTCATTCATTTCGTGATACATTCTTTCAGCTTCGTTTGTCAAAGTTTCTGTATCACCATTTGGAACCGGATTTCCATCAATAAAATTGATACTATAATCATAAAAATGAGGATCTTTAATTCCAATTCTTTCCATTTGTTTCAATCTATATTTTTCTGCAAGTGGAACCAAATATTTCTTTAATTCTAAACGATATTTAGAAATTTCTTTTGCAGTATAATCTAAGCGCTGCATTCTCTTATATGCCAAAGGAACAAAATTTTCATATCCGAGCTTCTGGACCATTTTTGTTCTTACTTTAACGAGCTTATCATAAATATCGCCGAATTCTTTATCGTGATTTTCATAAAAATCCCATGTAGCTTTATTAGCTAATCTACGAACCTCACGATCGGAAGAAACCATAAATTTTTGCATTTGTGGCAAATTATATTCTTTTCCCTGGAATTCGATCATCGCACCAGATTTTAATTTGTTGTATTCTGATACATATTTATTTTCTAATTGCAATTCTTCAATAATTTCATTAGAAAAAATATCTTGAGCATTTTTTAATTGAGCAATATAAAGTTCACCAAATGTATTTTCGATATCTTTTAAATATTTAGAATTTAAAATTGCCTTCTCTAAATCAGTGAATATTTCAGTAAATAATGGTCCTTTTTCATCCATTTCATCCTGAGCTTTGACGTATTCTTCATCGAGAGTATTCTGTGAAAAATGAATGAAGATAATGGTAGATACTGTATCAAAAGTATCAGTCAAAGCAAAATATTTTCTAATTGCTGCTACTGCTATTTCTGCACTGGAAGCATTTAAAATTTCATCTTTTATCTCAGCAGCTTCTTTTTTATATTCTTCATAATTTGGAACACTGACTTTTATATCAGAAAATTTTCCATTTTCTACTATTTTTTCCATATATTAAATCTCCTTTTATAAATCATATATTTCTTTATATTTTTCTTCAAGATATTCAATAAAATATTTAGGATTCAAATCTTCACCTGCAATATCCCTAATCCAATCTTTAGGAGGAAGTAAGCTCGCCTTTTTAAATACATGTTCTTTCATCCAATCTTTTATTGTTAAAAAATCACCTTTTTTCAAAAGTTCACTTACTGGTATTTCTTTTTTCATCTTTTCTAAATACATTGCATTATAAGCATTACCAATAGCATAAGTTGGAAAATATCCATAAGTATCAGTCCAGTGAACATCTTGTAATATTCCTTCGACAGAATTTTTGGGTTCAATATCCAAATATTCTTTATAAAGAGAATTCCATCTTTTTTCCAAACTTGAAAAGTCAAAGTTATCAGTATCGACAAATTCTTTTTCAAGTTCATAGCGAATAATGATATGAAGGCAATAGCTAAGTTCATCCGCTTCTGTCCTTAAAGGTTGTTTCATAACAGCATTAATACCTAGATAAAGTTCTTCTTCACTGACATCTCCCAATTCTTCGGAAAATAGTTCCATAATTTTAGGATAGATGAAATGAATAAATTCTTTACTTCGTCCTAATCTATTTTCATAAAATCTTGAAACGCTTTCGTGCATAGCCATAGTCATGCTATTTTGAAGATGATTATCATAGATTTCCTGAGGCTCATTTTGACCAAAAATAGCATGTCCACCCTCATGGATTATAGAATACATATTTGATATAAAATTATCTTCATAATAATGTGTTGTTATTCTAGTATCATATCTAGCAAGGGTTGAAGTGAAAGGATGAACAGAAGTTGAAAGCATTCCGCAATCATTATCAAATCCGATTAAAGACATTAGATATTTAGAGAATTCCTCTTGTTTACTAATGGATACTTTTCTGAAAAGAAAATCTGTTCTGATCTTTTTTGGAGAGCTATAAACCTTTTTAATAAGTGGAATTAAATGTTTCTTTAATTCATAAAAAAAGGCATCGTAATCTTTTTTATCAAAACCTTCTTCAAAATTATCTATCAAAGTATCATAATAATTCCCATTGAATTCAGGTCTTAATGACAATACCTTTTTAGTTATCTCAACATTCTTTTTCAAAGCAGGGGCAAAGATAGAATAATCGTTTTTTTCTCGAGCTTCAATCCAGAGGCTATAGCTATCTGAATAAGATTTTAATTGCTCAGAATATAGTTCAGAAGAAACATTTTTAAAATTGTTATACTCGCGGAAATTTTTTTCAATCAAGCGATTTTGATAAATATCTAATTTATCTTTTTCTTTATTCAATTCACATAGAAGTTCAATATATTTATCATCTTTTGAGATATCATAAATCATTGTTGAAAGCATATTTTGTGTTTCACTTTCATATTCATATCCATTTTTAGGGCAGACTGTCATAAGATCAAAATTGATAATTGATGAAGCGTTTTGCAAGCGTTCCATCTTTTCTAAATACGTATAAAATTGTTTTAAATTTTCTTTCATATTTCACCTACTTTTCCATTATCTTTTTTACAAATAAATCTGCTCTTTCAGAAAATTCTTCTATAGGAAAATCATTTTCAAAAATGAAATCTACTTTATCCATTTTATCGATTATCTGCGATTTTTTATTTAATTCTAATAACTTATCAATATTTTTAGCACTGCGATTTAATAATCTTTGATAAATTGTATCACTTTGAGCAACAACAGCAATTACATAAGACATATATTTTTCTAAATGAGCTTCGAAAAGACGTGGAGCTTCAACAACAATATTATTAGATGAATGATGATTTAAAAAATTAATAAGATCATTTGAAATAATTTGATATACAAATGTTTCATATTTCCTTCTAAATATCTTGTTTTCTTGCAAATTTTTTAAAACAACTTCCTTTGAGAATTCTTCATCAAATATCGGAGCAAATTTATCTTTAATACTTTTAATAAATTGTTCATCTTCATATAACTCAGCCACTTTTTTATCACAATCATAAAGTAAGTATCCATGGCTAACAAACACTTTTGTCAAAGTAGATTTTCCAGTTCCAATAAGCCCTGTTATTCCTATAATTTGTCCAGTTTTTTGGCAGTGGCGACAAAAAGTTGTTCCTCTTCCTCCTAGTGGTCTTTTTTCTAAACGTGTCTTACAAATCGGACATGGTTCATGTTCATGACTATACACTTTTAGCTCATCTTGAAAGCTACCTGCATGATTGGCACTAGAAAGATAAGTTTTTACTGTTGATCCACCTAGTTCAATACTTCTAGCCATAATTTTTTTAGCGTTTTCTAATATATTATTAACATCAGTATAGGTCAAATTCTTTGGAGAAATAAATGGTGATAAATTTGAGGCAAAAAGTATTTCATCGGCATAAATATTTCCAATTCCCGACATCAAAGTTTGATTCAATAAAGTTTCTTTTAAAAATCCATTTTCCTTAGAATATAAATTATAAAGAGTTTCTACATCCATGTTAAAAGGATCTTTTCCAACTTTAACCAAAGGTTCTTCATTATAAAAATCCGTTCCTTTAAAAACATAGTCTACACCAAATTTACGAGTATCTTGAAAGACTAAATAACCTTCATCAAGACTTAAATAAAAACTCATCGCTTTTATAATAGGAGGCATTTTCTCAAAATAAAATATTTTTCCTTCCATTCTCAAATGTAAAACCATATGATAATCTTCACTGAGATGAAAAATTATAAATTTTCCTATTCGTTCTATCTCTGTAAATTTATGTCCAATTAAATCATTTAAAGATAGATTTAAACTTTTAATAACTCGTGGATATAAAAGAGTTGCTGATTCAACTCTTTTCCCTATAATTTGTGACTTCAATGTCCGACAAACTGTTTCAACTTCTGGTAATTCTGGCATAATTTCACCTACTTTGCATCATACCACGTTTTTCCTTCTTCACCTTCAACCTGAAGAGGAATCGAAAGGTTCATTGCACTTTCCATAGCATTTTTTATAATCGGTTTAATAATTTCAATTTCTTCTTTTGGAACTTTAAATATCAATTCATCATGAATCTGCAATATCATCTTAGTTTTATAAGGAAGTAGAGCTTTATAAGTATTTATCATCGCAACTTTGATCAAATCAGCTGCACTTCCTTGGATTACAGCATTTATTGCTGCTCTTTCCGAAAAAGCTCTTAATAAATGATTTGATGAATGAATATCTTTTAAATATCTTCTTCTTTTTAGCATAGTCTTTATAAATTCTTTTTCGTTTACTTCTTTTTTGACTTTTTCTTCAAAAGTTCTTATTCCTGGGAATGTATTATAAAAAGCTTCGATTATTGTTTTTGCTTCCGCTGGAGAAATCTTCAATTTATCTGCTAATCCATATGGAGTAGTTCCATAAACTATAGAAAAGTTAACTGTTTTTGCAATTGCTCTTTGTTGATGTGACACATCCTTTAATGGAATTCCAAAGATTTTGCTGGCTGTCGAAGCATGAATATCTTCTCCAGAATTAAAAACATCAATCAAATTTTGATCACCTGTAACATGAGCTAGAATTCTCAATTCAATTTGAGAATAATCAAAAGATAAGAATAAATTTTCATCATCAGGATAAAAGAAACATTTGCGAATCAATTTTCCTTCTTCATCTCTAATCGATATATTTTGTAAATTTGGTTCTGACATCGATAATCTTCCTGTCGTTGTCAAAGCTTGATTAAACATAGCATGAATTTTACCATCAGAAAAAACTTGCGATGGCAAAGTATCCGTATACGAAGAAGTTAATTTAGCATATTTCCGATAATTTATTAATAAACTCACAACAGGATGCTCATCGACGATCTTCAACAGCATATCGTTAGCAGTAGAACCTTTTTTATCTGGTTTAGGTATATTTAAAACTTCATAGAGAAAATGTCCCACTTGACGAGGAGAATTCAAATTGATTTCTTCATTTGAATAACTCATGATTTCTTCTTTTATAGCATCCATTTTTCTATGAATACTTTTCCCATAATTATCGATAGCTTCAACATTTAAAGGAACACCTTCAATTTCCATCGAAGCTAAGACTGAAGATAAAGGCAATTCAACTTCTTTATATAATTTTAATTCATCCAAAACCTCAAGCTTTTTAATAATAGAATTTTTCAAATTTAATATAGCTGAACAAATGGTGCAATAAATATTTAAATTATCCCCATAAGAATAATCATAAGAATCTAAAACAGCTGAAGGAGAATCTTCGACATTGGTATCAATAAGATATGTTGCTAAAAGCAAGTCGAATTCAACTTTAGCCTTAACATCAATTTGATATCTGCTTAAAATTACTATCAATGCTTTATTGTCATATGCTGAATAAGTATTCGATGAATTTTCAAAAAATTCTTTTAAATACAAATCATCTTTTATTTTATCAGCTGGCAATGTATAAATTTTCTTATCGCTGCTTCCGACAAACAAATTTTTTATATTGGCACGATGATAATTTTTTTGATCATAATCAAAAACAAATACTTCAGGATTTAAAACTTCCTTTAAAGAAGAAATTTCAATAATTTTTTCTTTTTCGGCATCTTGAGTCAAAGAATCAACTCTTTCAATATCAAAAAGACGAACTTCCATCTTCTTTTTAAGTTCATTAGCAAAAGAATTAAAACTATATTTACTATAAAAACTTAAAAGAGCATCATTATCATAATCTTTAACCATAGATGAATTATAGTATTCTTCCACCGGTAAATTTAAAACTATTTCAGCTAATTTTTTGCAGAATTGTCCATCTTCTTCATGTTCAACAATATTTAAAGCTGTCTTTGTCTTTTGAGATTTCATAGCTTGGATAATCTCATCCAAATCATTATAAGTATTTAAAAGCTTTATCGCTGTTTTTTCACCAATTCCAGGTATACCTTTAAAATTATCGCTAGAATCGCCAACAAGTCCTTTATAATCTGTTATTTGACAAGGATTAATTCCAAATAATTCATGAAAATTATCCATTGTATAGCACTGAACTTCACTCAAACCTTTTCTTAAAAAATTAACCGAAATATTTGGTGAAATCAATTGAAAATAATCTTTATCAGAAGTATATAAATCAACTTTATCTCCTAATTTTTCAGCATATTTTGCTAGGCTACCAGCAAGATCATCAGCTTCATATCCTTCTAATTCACAATGAGAAATATTCATGGCATCAAGCATTTCTCGAGAAATTGGAATTTGAACTTTCAATTCTGGTTCAATTGGTTTTCTCTGTTGTTTATATTGGTCTAATAACTTAGATCTAAATGTCTTTTTTCCTGTATCGAAACAAACTATAAGACGGTCTCCTTCATTTAAATCATCTTTTAATTTTTTCATAAATTTATGAAAGATAAAAATAGCATTTGTCGGTATGCCATCCTTATTTGACATAAGAGGAACACCTGGTCTATACATGGCATAAAAAGATCTAAATAATAATGAATTTCCATCGACAATTTTTATATGATTCATAATTTCACCTCTATATAGCTATCGACAAAATAGCGCATTTTATTTCTTCTTCCAGTAACTTTTATAATAACATTATTATGTAGTTCTACTTTTTCAGGAAAATATAAATTAAGTATACCATAATTATTAAGTGCTTCGAATTCAGTACTATTATAATTTCGACAATGAAGAATGATAAAAACATCTGAATTCTTGTAAAAATATTCTTTTAATGGATTATTAAAAACAAAACCAAGTGTTGAATATTCGCGAATATAATCTTCAATATAATTTTTTTCTTTTTCTAAAAAGACAAAAGAGTTATTCTCCTCAAGCATATTGCAAGTGGCTAAAGATGAAAAATTGTATCTCATCACTTCTCTATTTTCTTCGAAGTTCGAAAATACTCCAGCATCTATAAGTTTTTTCATATCATTTTCCGAAACATTATTATCTAAAAGATAACAAAATATCGAATAAATACTTTTTTCTTTAGTTAAATTTTTATCATCAATATTAAATTCCAATAATGAATTTATGGTATTTTTATCCAATCCCTTAATAATTGAATATGGAAAATATATTACATTATCTTTTTCGACAAGCTCTTTACCGCTAAACAAAATTCTTGGTCCCATTATTTTTTTATTAATTTTTAAGAATTCATCTTCTAATGCTTTTCCTAATTCAAAATTCAAAGTTCCATTTTCCAAAAGACATTCATAAAACTCTAATGGAAAATGAGTTTTATATACCAAAAGTTTAAAAGATATCAATGCATAGGAAACACTATGAGCTTTATTAAATCCATAAAGAGCAAATTTTTCTATTAATTTATATATTTCTTCTATTTCTTTAATGTCTTTTCCTTTTTCTTTAGCACTTTCATAGAAAATTTCTTTGTATTTTTCCATTTTTTCAGAATCTTTTTTGGCAATAGCTTTTCTAAAAGAATCCGCAACACTTGAAGATAAACCAGCATAATTTTTAACAATTGCCATAATCTGCTCTTGATATATTATGATGTTATTGGTGCTTTTTAAAACGTCATCGATTTCTTTGGTATAATGCTTAATTTGATCAGGATTTTTCTTGTTCAAAGCGTAAGTAGAAATATTATCAATCGGGCCTGGACGATACAAAGCAATAAGAGCAACAAGATCATCAAAGCAATTAGGATTAACTTTTTTTATGGCATCTTTCATTCCCGAAGACTCAAGTTGGAATATTCCTAAAGTATTTCCTATCGAAAGCACATTAAAAGCTAGTTTATCATCAAGATGCTCATCATCTACTAATGGAAGAGTTTTGCAGTGAGATAATATTTTGTCCTCTATTTTCCGTATAAAGGATAAATTTGATAATCCGAGAATATCTAACTTTAAAAAATGCATTTTCTCCAAATCAGCAAACTCAAATTCAATTATCCCATCTCTGGTAGGAACTAAATCATTCAATTTTTCATTGTTTAAAATCACACCAGAAGCATGTTTAGAAGTATTATTAGGAAAACCTTCAATTAACATCGCATCTTTTATAATTTCTAAATAAAATTGATCTTGTGAAATTTCTCTAATCGCCTTATTGTATTGTAAAGCTTCCTTTAAATCTTTGGAATATTTCAAAGCATTTGAAATTCTTTTAACATATTCAATTCGAACATCTGATCGAATTTCAATCAAAGCATTTAAACTCGAAGAAGATTTAAAATTTGAATAAGTTATAATTTGTTTTACCCTATCTTCACCATATTTTTCTTTTAAATAATTAATTATATTTTCCCTTTTTGTATCTTCGAAATCGATATCGATATCAGGCATTGTTACGCGGCTTGGATTCAAAAATCTTTCAAAAATCAATTCATGTTTAATCGGGTCTATCTCTGTTATATTTAGCAAAAAAGAGACTAAACTGCTTGCAGCGGACCCACGGCCCGGTCCAACCTTAATATCATGTGTTTTTGCATATTTAACATAGTCTTCAACTATTAAAAAATAGTCAGAAAATCCCATTTTACTGATAATATCTAATTCATATAAAGCTCTTGAATAATATTCTTCGCTCAATTTTTTTTCTTTTAATTTAGTTAAAACTTTTTCTTTTAAAAAATTATCGCTCTCTTCATTGGTTTTAAAAAAATGATATATATCTCCTCGAGAAGAAAAAATATTGAACGAACACGAAGATGCTAAAATCGATGTAGCCTTAATTTCTTCTTCGGTATATATTTTTGTTAAGGCTTTTTTAGAAAGCATGAAAAAACATTGTGGCAAATTTAAATAATCATCTACTAATTTTTTATGCTTTATTGCCTGAAGCAAGCAATATCGGCGAAAATAACTTTTTGAAAGATATTTAATTTCTGGAATAGCAATTGTTTGAATTGAATGCATTTTTGCATTCTTTCTAATTTCAGCAGCAATTTCTTTTTCACCTTCTGAATAGATTTCCACCCCGATATAAAACATTTTAAAAAGTGAAGCTAAACTGGCGATAAAATGTGAAAAAGAATTTGACCATTTGTCAAAAAAATTAGAATTATCACTTTTAATAATAGCAGCAACACCTGTAATGTTATTAAAATCAGATATATTAAACACTTTTTTGCCACTATTTATTAAAGACAAAATAAATCTATATCCTTCTTCGTTTTGAACATATAAAAGCAAAGTAAAAAACTCTTCTTTTTCAACAAGATTAATTTCTATTCCACTAACAAAATTCAGATTATATTTTGAAAATTCATTTGAATATTTAGCAATTCCTTTAAAAGATAAAAAATCAGTTAAGGATCCTCCGCTATACCCATTAGCCATAAGCCCCTTGGCATATTCTTCGGGAGTCATAGCTGATTCAAAAAAATCATAATAAGAATGAACTTGAAGAGGATAAAAATTTAGTTCATCTTTTACATCCATACAATTATTGTCTCCAAGAATAATACTCTTGATCTTTTAAAGGATCAACAATTTCTTCGACATTTTCATCTTCAAAATAATTTGCTTTCCCAAAAAGTTCATCGAGTTCTTTGTATGTTAAATATAAAGCAGTTTCTCCATTTTTTAAAATGTATTTATCTTTTATTAAAAAAAGATAAGTTTTCCGAGATTGAATGTAAGTATAAACTTGATGTCCATTTTTATATAATTCAATAGCTTCGTTTAAAGTAAGTGCATTTTCATTCATGACTATATAATACCATAGGATTGATAATTTTTGTAAAAACATAACTATAAATTAATTATAAAATTTCGGCAAAAATAACTTGATGAAATTTTAAATCAATTAATTTATAATGTTGTTAGTAACGAATAACAAAACAAGTTCAAGGAGTTTATACATGAAAAAATTCAATATAAAAAAGATGTATGGATATTATTGGATGATTATTTCCTTTATCGTTCCATTTTTATTTTTTATAGTTTTTCTTGGATTTACTATTTATTTTAAGGCTAACTACTATAGAGCTACTAATAAAGTTAACGCTAATTTTGTTCTTATAGTTCTTACATGTGTTGATATATTTATAGCATTATTTTGTATTGGAAAATTATCATATTTTTTATATAGTTTTTTACCATTTAAAAATACAAACGGAAAAATTGTAATTGTTAAAATTACTGAAAGAAGTATATTTGCCACTATGCATGGAACTATTGAAACTGAAAAAGTTGATAAAGTAGTTAAAGTTATAGTTATGTCAGGAGGATTTAAATTTCTTAACGATTATAATGTTGGTGATTATATAGAATGTTTCATTAAAGAAAAAGACTTATCTAATCCTAAAAAAGTAGTGCTATATAAATAAATATTTTCATTAAAACAAATTTGAAAAATTTAATTTACTTGATACAATTAAAAAAATATGATTAAATATAAAGGCTGGCTCGTTGGAGAAGCGGCTTAACTCACATGCCTCTCACGCATGCATTCATGGGTTCGAATCCCATACGGGTCACCAAAGATAAGACTAGCACCAGTGTTGTTAAAATATTGGTGTTTTTTTGTTTTAAATCTTATACATCAAAAATTAACACGTATAATAAAAAAAGATAATCAAACATTATAGTTTTCCGCTATAATCATGAGATTATCTTTTTTTAATCCGCCAATTTTCGCCAGGTGGGAATTTAACTCTTACTTTAATTTATCTTTTATATTTTTAGAATATGGTAATATATTTTCAATTGATTCTTTGTTAATATTTTAAAATACATAATTTAAATATTTTTATACGTTTTTATTATTAATAACTGTTGTTTGAATAATAAAAAATAATTCAGTCGTTATAGATGCTCTACCATATGATCCAAATGTTTAGAATACTTTTTTTAAACAACAAAAGGCTTTACGGCATGGTCAGCCGAATTATTATAAATTTCTGTACATCCATTATCTAAATAAACAAATAAATCATCTCAACAATCATTCATATAATTAATCGCACTTGATAAAGTAGAGTTAGATGTTGGATAACATGAAGTAAGCCAAGAAGGAACTGATAGGAGCAATCATTGGCTTTGTAATAATCTTAGTATTGATGTATTGTTGAAAATAGATTTCAAATAAGATATTTTAGAAGATACATCAGAAAGAAGAGATACTTGAGGTAATCCACCATAAAGAATGTATTCTTTCCATAAAGACATATTGTTCAAGCATTTTTTTGTTTTTGTAGTAAATTATATTTTTCTTGACACTAAAATAATGTGTGTTATAATGTATTCGTTCACAAAGTGAACAAAAGGAGAAGGCATAATGATTGAAGAAGAAATGCTAAGATCATATATTAATATGTCATCCATCATTAAGGAAAATAGACTTCTAAATGATTTATCATTTAATGAAATAATGGTTATGAATCTTATTGTTGAAGAGGAAATGCCCTTCAAGGTACTTCAAAAAAGGTTAAATATATTAAAATCTCAGTTAAATCGTATTATTAATGATTTGAAAACAAAAGGCTTAATTGAAACTTATATTCCTTTAGATGACAAAAGAATGCTTATGATTAAAAAAAGTAATAATATCGCTTTGTATTTTAAAGAACATGAAAAAATGCTAAAGCTTATGTCTCTTGTAAAAAATGAACTAGGAGAAAATGATTTCAAAAAATTAATAGAATTATTAAATAGAGCAACAATGGTAATAAAAGGAGTAGAAAATGATTAGAATTATAACAGATTCAGGTTCAGATATTTCTCAATCTGAAGCTAGTAAATTAGGAATTACGGTAATTCCTTTAAAAGTTAGATTTAATGATATTGAATATATAGATGATGTAACAATTACAAATGAGGAATTTTTTAACCGATTAGTTGAGTCTGATGAGCTTCCTAAAACAAGTCAATTAACACCATTTGATTATACAAATGTTTTTGATATGATTGATAAAAATGATAAAGCAATTGTTATTTGTTTATCTGGAAATTTATCAGGCACATATAATAGTGCTTTTGTAGCTTCAAGTGATTATGATAATATCTATGTTATTGACAGCAAAAATGTAACAATTGGCCAACGATTATTAGTTTTAAGAGCTTTAGAACTTACAAAAAAATATAATAATATAGATGAAATACTTAATATTTTAGAAACTGAAAAGAAAAAAATTAGGCTAGTAGCATTATTAGATACTTTAGAGTATTTAAAAAAAGGTGGTAGAATTTCTGCCACAACCGCTTTAGTTGGTGAATTATTAAACATTAAGCCTGTTCTTGCAGTTGAAGATGGCAAGATAGTATTAATTGGAAAAGCTCGTGGATCTAAAAATGGAAATAATAAATTAAGAGAAGTGATTGAAAAATATCATGGAATTGATTATAAAAAACCTTATGCAGTAGCTTATTCTGGACTTGATGATTCATTGCTTCAAAAATATATAGCTGATTCAAAGGATTTATGTGATAAAGATATACCTAAGGTATTAATTGGTAGTGTAATTGGAACGCATATTGGACCTGGTGCAATTGCGGTGGCTTTTTTTTGTCATGGAGATGATTTAAATGCAAAATAATAAAATTGCGCAAATTGTTTATAGGACAATTTATATTACATTAGGCTTTATTGGAATTATTGGAAGCTTTGGCTATTTTAATAGAAGCTTTAATCAAGATTTTTATGTAATGTATACTAATTTAAGTAATTATTTTTGTATTGGTGTTACATTATATTTATTAATAAATAATATTAGAAATAAAGATGAAAATAAAATATCAACATCGATGTCAATTATTCGCTTTATTTCTGTAATTATGATTCTTGTAACCTTCTTTGTATATAACATATTGCTTGCAAAAGATAAAACAATAAGCGATTATTTTTTTAGTATATCAAATTTGATTATGCATTTAATTCTTCCTTTAATGTTTCTAGTAGATTGGATATTGTTTAATAATCATAATAATGCTAAATGGTATTACCCTTTTTTATCAACTATACTTCCTTTGATTTATGTAGCGTTTATTTTAATAAGAGCTTTAATTTTAGGAAATTCTTATAGTGGTACTTTATATCCTTATTTCTTTTTAAATGTAGAACGTCTTGGTCTTGGCGGTGTTACATTATGGGTTATTATACTTGTTGTTTTCTTCGTAGCTTTAGGTTATATTTTATTTATGTTTGATCGTTTCAAAACGATTAAAGAAAAATTAAAGAGAAATAAAAAATAACAAGAAAGTAATTAAAACTAGTGTTTTAATATGCAAGTCAAATCAAAGTCATTTATTAAAAATAGTTTAATTATTTGTATATTTAATTAGAAACTAATTGTGTTATTTCATGATTAGTTTTTTTAATTCCAATTAATATTATTAGATAAATAGAATTCTTTTAATGTTAATCCACTTTCTCTATATCGTTTTTCTATTTCTTCGTATTTACTTTCCATAAATAAAATCCTCCAGCTTTGTAGTGAACCCCAAAAGTTGGAATGAGCAATCGGAAAGACTTGAGGGGTTCACTACACTTTTCTTATTTTACTGGAAGATTTTATTTATTTTAAGTCCACAAAATTTTTGACATTTACACTTATTTATTAGATACTCTTGGTTTATTAAATGAAAAAGAAAGAATAAACATTGCTAATGAATTACTTTCCTTGGTCAAATAAAATTCCTGTTTATATAAAATTAAAAAATCCTGTAGTTACTAAATAATGTAATTACAGGATTTTGTTTTGCATGATGTTTACACGGTAATTTTGACGCTTACACATAAACATTAAGAGTGTCTACTTTATTAATAGCACTTCAGTTAAATTTATGAATAAACAGGGGGGCGCATTTTGACTCTAGGGGTTGCAAAAATTAGCAAGGGATCGCAACTATATCAACATTGTTATTTTTTGCCAAATTAAAAGTATATGTTTGTTTCAGCAGCTGATGCTGTTCAAACCTTTTTTGATTAAATAAAAATTTATTTTGTAAAATAACCTTTTCATCTATTGCAATGAAAAATATATCGTAAAAGTTTCATAAAAATATCAAAATTATACCAATTTTATATTAAAAAAGAGGTTAATAAATATGGATATTTACCTCGCTAAAAAATAAAATAGCACTTAAAAAATTTTCTTAACAAAAAAATAACTAAAATATCAAATGTTTGTTTTGTATTTTTTGAAAACTGCTTATATACCTCTTTGTAAATTTTTGATGATATGTATCAAATTCTAAACTATAAGCAGTGATATATTTGAAAAGAAAAAATATATTATTAGCATTCTTTGTCTCTATAATAACGCTATCTTCTTGTACTACTATTTCTAAATTTTCTAAAAGGTATCAATATGATATTGAACTAATACCTATAGAAATCGTGTATTATTTGGATAAAAACATATTTAAATATAATGAACCTATCAACGTCAATATTAATTATGGGCATAATTGAGTTATAGATGGTATTCCTAATGAAAATAAGAATTACCCTTTTGTTTATTTTTAGATTATGATAATAATGTATTAGATGATGAAAATAATTATAGTGAATATAATGGCTATAAATTAATTGAAGAAGTTAATTCTAAACTTTTTTACACAGATGAATATTCCTATTTTCAAGAAAAATATTGTTAGAAAAGTTTTAATAATACAATAGAGTTTGATATACCATTCAATTATTTTGAGCATATTTATTCTGTTACGCCTAATTTTACAATAATAAAATTTATTGCCGGAAAATAGTATAAGGATAAAAATAATATAGTTTCTATTTATGAAATAAGAAGTACTGAAATTGAATTTAATTTTTCTTTTAACGAAGATGAGAAAATGATAAAAATAGAGTTTTAAACTCTAATCTCTTTTATTAACAAATTTGTCGTTTTTTTGACAACAGCTAATGTATAACAAATTAATAATTAATTTATATAAGTGAAAGAATAAAGTTCTAACTTTAAAAAGAAAGCAAATGATACCGAGCAAATTTTTTTGAATTGGAGTACGAGTTAAATATAAATAATATTAGTAATGCCAACATTATTTCTACTTATTTTGAATTGAAATTTTTAGAAATTAATAACAAACTGCTAACTCTTTAATTACAAAACAATTTATAGTTTTCAAAGTTTAATCTAATTGTAATTTCCGAATTATGGCACTAAAGTTTTGCAACCTATCTTCGCACTTACTTAATAATACATTTATTTCCACTAATTAAAATGATTCAGCTTGGTATTTAACTAAAAATATGGAATTGAACCAAGGAAATTTTATGAAATAAATGATTTAATCGAACAATACAATTAGTTTATCAATCATAATTTTGAGCAAAAAATTCAAATTATATCTTTTCCTTCTTTAATACTGGCTTTTATTAATAGTTATTCTCAAAATATCGATGATAAAAATCTAAATAAAAAATTATTGATAGTAGAGTAACATCTAACATGCTTTTCGTTTTCTTCAATTTTTTTTATAAATTAGGAAAACTAAATTTTAATATTGACATAAAAATATTTGTCAACTATGCTTTGGTTAGTTGAAATTAACAGCATTGAGCAATAGGAGATTTTATGAAAAAAACAATAAAAAAGTTAGTAATGTTAACAATATTAGGAGTAAGTGTTTTATCTTCTAATTCATTGTTATCTATTAGTGAATATGGTAATCATTCACAAGAAAATGGAATTGTTAACAAATGGTTGTTAAAATTAGCAAATAATAGTCAGAAAGATAAATTATCAAGTATGTCTTATATTGATAATTACATTCCACAAGAATGAAATGAAGTTGAATTTGATGAAGAAAATTTACTTGATAATAATGATACCATTTATGATTTGTATGCATCAACTAATGAATATAATAATAATAAACATAAAGATGATCATCCATCAGGTGCTACGAAAATAAGATTTATTATAGTAACTAATCTTGTTAAAAATTCAAACAATCGTGGTCGCATGGTTATAAGTGACATTGATTATAGATATGGATTTTAATTATGGAAAGTTTAACATTAAAAAGATGTATGGTTATCATCAAATGATAATATCTTTAGTTATGCAATTAAGTATTTTTATTTTTTACTTGGAATAACATTGTACTTAAAAACAATTGATTTATCAAAAGTTAATAACAAAGAAAATTTCAATAAAAGATTTATAATTTTTATAGTACTTGATGTAATAAGTGCTATTGGTTTTCTAATTTCTATAGCCATATATTTATACTGGTTCTTGCCTTTTAAAAACGCTGATGGAGAAATTATAACTGTTAAAATTACAGAAAGATCCATAGGAAGTATAATGTATGGTACTATTGAATCAAATGAATTTAATAATACTATTGTTAAAATCAAATTTGTATCAACTCGTTATATTCATTTTTTTCCTTTCTACAAAATTGGTGACTATGTAGAATGTTTTATTAGAGAAAAAGACTTGTCAAACCCTAAAGTCGTAGTGCTTTATAAATAATTTTAAAAACTATATAAAACATAAATAATATCTTTTAGTATTTACACTAAAAGATATTTTTTTATCTAAAAGGAAAATAAAATTAATATTAAATATTTCTGACTTTTATATTTAAAAATAAAAATTGTTAGTTATTTCCCCCTCAAAAAAAATTAAATATGTATCTAGATTTTTTCGCAAAGCAACTAAATTCTTGTTAAAATGTAAAGAAGAAAATAATACAATGAAAAAAGACAATTTAATATTTATTCACAAACTTTTAAAAGCAATAGCTGATAGTATAATCAAATTATTCTTGCCTTTATACATTTTAAAACAAACAAATGATATTAACTTAGCTATGCTTTATTTAATTATTTATTCATCTTGTGTCATGCTAACAATGTTTATTTTAAAAACAATAATCCAAAAATTTGGCGTATTCGCCATTATGGTTCATTTCATTCCAATAATTGTTACTATGGGGTTATTTTCTTTTTTGCAAATCGATATTACTCTCGTTATAATCGCTGCTATTTTGATGTCATTTTCTCAAACTTTATATTCAATTCCTTTAAACCTTATTTTTACTTTTGGTGATAAAAAAACTAATGTTGGTAAATTTCAAATCGCTTCAAATATTGGTAAATTAACATTCACTTTAATTTCTGGTTATCTTCTTTCAAGTACTATAAGAAATTCTTTTTTAATACTTTCTATTGTTTCTTCTATTTTTTATATCGGTGGAACAATTCCTTTATTCTTTTCAATTAAAGATTTGCAATCGAATTATGAAATTTTCAAAAAAACTCCTAATAAAAAAGCAAAAATTGATCCTTGGTTTATTATTTTCCATATAAGTTTTGGAATTTTTCAACCAATCATGGACAATATAGTGCCGTTATTTCTCTATATTAACCAATTATCTTTCCATGCCGTAACATTGATGATAGCTTTAGTAGAAGGTGCAAAAATAATTATAAATTATCTAAGTCATTATCTTGTTAAAAAGAAAAAAGCGCTGATATATGTAGCAATAAGTTTCTTATTATTTCTCATAAGCAGTTTTGGAATGATTTTCATTAAAAATTCACTATGGCTTTATATCCTAAGCTGTACATGTTCGATTTCCTTTCCCTTAACTTTTGTTCCTATGTTCAAATTATATTGCACATATATTCGAAGAACAGAAAATGTCTTTTCCGGAATGACCAGAAGAGATTTTGAAATATTTTCTTTTAGACCTTGTTTATATTCATTAAGTTTTATAGGATTTAGTTTATACCCTTGTCTGATAATTGGCATAGTTGCTGTACCTATTATGTTTTTATCAGAAATTAAAATAATAAAAAAAGAATCCTTAGAAAGTATCAATTAGAGATTATGAAAGAATACTCAAAAGAAGAAATACTCAATCTTTCATTAGATAATAGTTTTGAAAATACTCTTCCTTCAATTATTAAGTATGCTGAAGAAAAAGATCCAAAATTTATCGGATTATTAGGTTATTGCTATGCCTATGGTTTTGAAGTCGAACAAGATGTAATAAAAGGAATAAAACTATTAGAACAAGCAGCTAATTCTTATGATTTGCAATCAGCTTTATATTTAGGAGAAATATATTCAGATCAATATATCGTTCCACATAATTACAAAAAAGCTTTAAAATGGTACAAATTTGGTTATGATAATGGATCTGCTATATGCGGTCTTTTTTATAATAAAATTTCAAAATTATACTCTGATATTGAAAAAGAAATTCTTTCTGAAAAAGAGACTAAAAATTTATTTTATAAAAAACAATACTTTGAATCTTTTGAATCAATAATATACTATTCAGACATACAAAAAGTAGAATTTATGTGCTACCTTTCTTATTTTTGCAAGAATGGAATATGCACGTTGGCTTTTCCACAATATGGAGAATATCTAATTAAAAATTCTTTAAAGTTGAATAAAAAATTAACTCTAAAACTAATAAAAGAATTAAAATTATAAAAAACTATTAGGATTTTTAGTCCTAATAGTTGCTATCTTAATATTTTAAGTTTTGATATTTTTTTACAATATTATAGAAATTTTGTTTAATATCATCTTCTCTAACTGAATTTAAATTTTCTAAATTTGATAAAACATTATCTATACTAGCATTCGCTTTATATTTTGAATCTCGCAAAATTAAAGCAAATTCTGCTACTGATGCAGCAAACTTGAGATTTTCTGTCGCTTCACTATTGCCACATATTAGTGTACTAAATACATTCTTATCTAAATTTCCATCATCGACATCTTTATATCTAACTTCTGCTTTCAATAATTCTTTTTTATCGCAATCAGCAGTAGGAACTATTTCAACAAGAGCTAAAGTTGTGCTTGCAGCACTCAGCTCACCAGCATCTTTTTCATTATTATTAAAATCATCAGAAGATATCATTCTATTTTCATATCCTAACAAACGATATTTGCTCACTGCTTCAGAATTAAATGTAATTTGTGCCTTTGCATCCTTAGCTACAACTTTTAATGTTGATCCTAATTGCTCTACAAAAACTTTTCTTGCTTCAATTAAAGAATCAATATAATAATATGTCCCATTTCCATTATCAGCTAAGGTTTGCATAGTGCTTCCTTGATAGTTGCCAGATCCAAAGCCAAGAAGAGATAAATATATTCCATCATCCCTTTTTTGTGAAATATATTTTTTTAATCCATTTATGCTACTGATTCCAACATTAAAATCACCATCTGTTGCCAAAAAGATTCTATTAACACCACCTTCTATATAATATTTAGCAGCAATATCATATGCAGTTTGAATTCCTTTAGATCCATTCGTTGAACCGAAAGCAGTTAAATCTTCTATAGCTGCCATTATTTTTTGTTTTTCGTATCCTCTTGCACCATCAAGAACAACTTGACTTGAACCAGCATATGTAACTATTGAAATAACATCTTCATCATCAAGACCTTCTACTAAAAGTTTAAATGATTCTTGAACCAAAGTTAAATCATCATACATCGATCCAGAAGTATCTAATAGAAAAACAAAATTACTAGGTGCTTTTTTAATTAATCTATCATAATCTTTTGTAACCACTGCAACAGAAGCTAATAAATTATCTTCATTCCATGGACAAGTCATAGATTCAACATAAGTTTGTATCGGACTATCACTTGGTCTTTCATATGAATAAGAAAAATAGTTTAACATCTGTTCAATAATAACTTGACTTTTGATAGGTGCTTTCCCATTTTCTATCGCTTTACGAATATTTGGATAACTGCCAGTAGAACCATCTAAAGAAAATTGTGTCACAGCATTTTCAGATGTTGAGACAAAATCTTTTTCTTCAATATCTAAATATGATTCAGATTCATTTGTTTCATTACTATAATTATAACCAGGAACAAAATTGTCGTGCAGACCACCGCTATTAGAACAAGAACATAAGAGTAAGACTAAAGAAAGAAAACCTAATTTATATAGTTTTTTTGATGAATACATTTTTATTCCTCCCTTATATGTTTTTCATCGAATTCTTTTAAACCTAACATTTGATTATTTCCAAGATCTACTTTCTCACCATCAGTTAAATAAAAATTAGTTTTACAAGGAAGTTGAATTACAATTGAATTAAAATTGAAACGCAATAAAAACGAAATATAGGTAACATCAAAAATCACTGATGCCTTAGAAAAATAATTGTTCAAAGATTTAGATAAAGATACCTTAACATCAGGGGTATAAAAATAAAGATTTTCAGTATTTGTTTTGCTTTCAAAATCTTCAATATTATCATTGAGATAAGAAATGAAACTAATAACTGCTTCATCTACATTTCCAGTAAATCCGTTATTGTAAATATAATTAGGAATATAATCATATTCAAAATTCCAAATCTTATATTCCCCTGTTCCAAAAAGAACTTTATATCTATTTTGAAGAGCAACACCATATTTAGGTATTGAATATGTATAAGTTATATCACCTATCTGTTGCTTATAATATTCAACATAGCTTGCTTCTGGAATATCATTATCCCCATTAGGTCTACTTGAATTGCTACAGCTAGTTAATATACATATCAACAAAACTAATAATACTCTACTTTTCTTTTTCATTGCTTTATTTCCTTAAAAAAACCATAGACTTCTGTTAATTGATATTCAACCGATAGACTTAGTAATCCTTTAAAATCTAAATTAAAGGAAGGTTTAAGAGATAGTTTACCGAAGGTTTGTCGAGAATCTTGAGGAATCGTATACTCTATTTCTTTTTCAAGAAACGAAAAATAATTAATATCCCCATTAGAATCTAAATAGGATAAATGAACAGTTATTTCCGCATTAACTTTAATATCAGATAACGGTTCATAATTTTCATCAACTTCCAAAGATGAAATAAGCTCAAATTCATTTTCACTTTTTGTTTCAAATTTGTACAATTTTTCATAATTTAAATATTTTTTAAAATTATATAAAGTTAAATCATTATCATTAATATCATTTTGATTTTTTATCGAAAAGAAAATGATAAAAATTAACGATATCATAAGAAGAAAAAATGAAATCACATTAACAATAAATGAAATTTTAAAATTCTTTTTTTGCTTTTTTTCAACATTAGATTCATATGGTTGTTGAGTTAATAGCTCATCGATACTGCACTCAAGAATTTTGGCCAAGGATTCAAGAATAACAATATCAGGTAAGGTTTCCCCAGTTTCCCATTTAGATACAGCCTTGTTTGTAACTCCAAGTTTTCGACCTAATTCGTCTTGAGTAAGATTTAATTTTTTTCGTCTTTCATATATGAAGTTACCAAACTTGTACTTATCCATACATTCCTCCTAAGCCTATTCTATCAATTAACATTATTTTTGTTGCTAGAACTATATCTCCTATTAAGAGAATAGTATTTTTTAATAAAAAAAGAAAACTATTTTTTATTAATTAGCTAAAAAATAAAAGCAACTTATAATAACTTGTTTAAATTGTATAGTATAAAAAAAGCATGTAAAACCTGCTTATTACCTTTTATTTTAATTTTAAGCCATCCTTAAAAGCTTGACCGACAACGTCCCCCAATTCAATATATGTATTATTGGATGAATCAAAAGTAATCGGTCTCAATTTTTTTACATCGATTTTATTTTTGTCAGTTAATATTTTCTCATCGCATGAAATATTCTTTATATTTGCAACTAACATGCAAGATTCTTCATCGTAACTTTCAACTTCACATTCTAAAGCAAATGGCAATTCTTCAAAAATAGGAGCATTTACACTGTGGGCTTTCGAAACTGTCCAACCAGTTTTTTCAATTTTGTTTTCTTCTCTATTTCCACTAGCTATTCCAACATAATCACAAGCAACAACCTGTTCAGAAGTTCCCATACTTATAGTTATTGCCTTCGTTTTCAATAAATTTTTTACAGTTTTATGTTCAGGTGATAAACAAATATAAATTTGATTTGTATCTTTTATTCCGCCCCATGCTGCGTTCATTGCATCAGCTTTTCCATTTTCATCATAAGTACCAATAATTAGAACTGGCATCGGATATAATAAAGTTTGCTTTTCTAAAATTTTTCTCATAAATTTAATCTCCTCCATTTATATATTTTCATTTGGAAAACGATATTTTAAATATTGAATTATCAAATCAGTACACTCTTCAATTCCAATAGATGAATTGATACAAAGATCATAATTTTCTCTTCTTCCCCATTTCATATTAGTAAAAAAATTAAAATATGAAGCTCTTTGTTTATCAATTTTTTCTATCATTTCTTTTGCTTTTTTCTCTTTCAGATTATAGTATTTAACAGCCCTGGCAATTTTTTCTTTCATTTGAGCATAAATAAACACATTTACAACATTATTATGATCGCGAAGAATATAATTTGAACATCTTCCAACTATTACGCACGATTCAGTCTGTGCAAGATGTTCTATAACTTTAAATTGTTCAGTTGCAACTCTTTGAGCTGCCGACATAACTTCGCTAGAAAACATATTATATCCAAAAAAGTAATTATCTTTTTTCTCATCATTAGATTGAACATAATCTAATGAGAAGCCTGCTTTTTCAGCAACTTTTTCCAAAAGTTTTCCATCGTAAAAGTTTACATTTAATTTTTTTGCTAATTCACTAGCAATATAACGACCACCTGAACCATATTCACGACCAATAGTAATAACAAAAGACATTTTATTATTTCCTCCATATACATTATAGCGTTTTCAACAAAATATGAACATAAAAAGTATTAACAAAAATTATTTTAAGGTATATAATTTTAGTTTACGTAAGGAGAAAATATGAACGTTTTTAAAAGATTTTTTACAAAAACCGAAATTGATTTAACCACTGGCAATCTTTTTAAGAAATTGATTTTATTTGCTATTCCAATTATCTTAACCAGTGTTTTACAACTGCTTTATACATCTGCAGATTTAATTATTGTAAAAATATTCAGTGCCAATGGCGAAAATTCAAGTGCAGCTATTGGAAGCAATGGAGCTTTAATAAATCTTATCATCAATACTTTTGTTGGTCTTTCTGTAGGTGCTAACGTTGCAATGGGCAATGCAAAAGGAGCTAATGATAAAGAAAGAGGAGAAAAGATATTGCATTCGGCAATGATTATTTCTCTTATTTCAGGTTTATTTTGTCTATTTTTAGGAATATTTTTTGCTAGAAATCTATTAGAAATAATGTCGACTCAAATCGACTTAATCGATAAAGCTACCGATTATTTAAAGATATATTTTATCGGTGCTCCATTTTTAATGATATACAATTTCGGTTCTGCCATTATGAGAGCTTTAGGAGATTCCTCTAAACCATTGATCATTCTTCTTATTTCAGGTTTAATAAATGTTCTATTCAATATTATATTCACCTACTTCTTCAATATGGATGTTTCAGGTGTCGGTTGGGCTACAGTAATTTCTGAAGCTGTTTCCGCTGCTTTAGTTATTTTCTTTTTATTCCGCAGCAAAATATTTGTAAAATTATCTTTGAAAAAAATACGTCTATATAAAACTGAAACATTAGAAATCATTAAAATTGGCATTCCTGCTGGATTACAATCTTTAATTTTTTCTATTTCTAATGTTCTTATTCAATCAGAAGTAAATATTCTCGGCGCTGATAATCCTGCTATAATAGCTGGTTCTACTGGTTCAAATAACATCGAAAGTTATGTTATGTCTTTAGGAAATGGTATAACTCAAGGTGTTGTATCAATGACTAGTCAAAATTATGGTGCCAAGAATATTCAAAATATCAAAAAAACATTTTATTATGGTTTAATTCTTTCTACTGGAATTGTAATAATTGGTGGATTATTATCAATTGCTTTAGCAGAACCACTTTTAAAATTATTCACAGAAACAGATGCTGCACTAGAAGCTGGCAAACAACGTCTTTATATTATGACTAGTTTATACTTCACTCAAGCAATTATGAGTTGCTGTTCATGTCACCTTCAAGGAATGAAATATACAATGACTCCAGCAATAATCACGTTATTCGGCTGTGTCATTTTAAGAATAGTTTATATCTATACAATTTATCGTATGATTCCAGAATTACAAACACTTTCCTGGCTATATGCAACCTATCCAATTAGTTGGGCTTTCACAGATGCAATATATTTTGTAACTATAAAAATTGTTTGGGACAAAACTTTCAAGAAACTAAAAAAAAGCGAGTAATCGCTTTTTTATTTGCCATATTTTTTAAAGTATTCGTTCAATCTATCTAAACCATCCTGAACTAAAACTCTAGGCATAGCTATATTCATTCGTAAAAAATTATAACCATTTCCCCTATATTGAGTACCGCCTGAAAGATATAGACCAGTTTTATCACGAATATCTTTTTGCAATTCATCAGATTTTTTACCAGTTCTTGTAATATCAATCCATAATAAATATGTTGCTTCGCTTTCAACAAGCTTAAATTTAGGTAATTTTTTGTTCAAAAATTGTTTAACGAGCATTTTATTATCATAGATATATTGTCTTAATTCATCAAGCCATTGTTGGCCTTTATTAAATGCTGCTATCGTTCCTTCCATCGCAATAATATTAGGTTCACCAACTTCATCATCATTTATGCCCTTAAACATAATATTGCGGAGAGTTGAATTAGGAACTATAACTGCTGCCGATTGTAATCCAGCTAAATTAAACGCTTTACTACAAGAAATAGCAGTAATGGAAATATCCTGAGCATTTTGGCATGTTGAAGCAAATGGAATATAATTTTTATCAGGATCAGTTAAAGGTCCATGAATTTCATCACTTAAAACTACAACTTCATATTTTTTAGCTAAATCAGCTATTTTAATCAATTCTTCTTTCGACCATATCTTTCCTATTGGATTATGAGGATTACATAAGATTAACATCTTTGTTTTTTCTAATTTAAAAATTTCTTCTAATATTTCAAAGTTAATCGAATATTTATAATCCTTATAAATCAATGGACATTCAATAGTATTTCTTTTATTATTTTCTATTGAGTGAAAGAAAATATTATATACTGGTGTCAAACATACAATATTATCTCCAACATCAGTAAATCTTCTGACCGCTGTAGAAATAGCTGGAATAACTCCTGTAACAAAACAAAGCCAAGATTTATCTATATCAAAAGAATATCTTTCTTTCCAAAAAGAAATATATGATTTATACCATTCTTCTGGAATAATGGAATACCCTAATGCACCGACATCAATTTTTTTATGTATCGCTTCAAGAATTTCTGGACATACTTTAAAATCCATATCAGCAACCCACATCGGTAACTCACCTTCTTTGATATCCCATTTCAATGAATTGCAATTTTGTCTATTAATAATCTCATCAAAATTATATTTCATAAATAACCTTACCTTGTAATTATTATATTTGTTTTTTTCGGATCAATCTTCTTATCTTCTAAAATTATTTCTCCAATTTCTTTAGCTCTTATTGTTCCACCATATGGATTTTTTACACTATCGATTTTACTATTAATTTCAACTTCAACTGTCGAATATTCAAAAGCTAATGTTGTATCTTTTAAAATACAATTTTTCATCGCTAAATTTTCCATATAACAAAATCCTTGCAAAGAAGAAATTGTCGAATCTATTATCGTTATATTTTTTGAATTCCAGCCAAAATATTCCCCATCGATTTCACAGTTTATAATCACAACATTTTCACAATTCCAAAAAGCATCTTTGGAATTTAAATGACTATTTTTTATTACTATATTTTTACCACCATCAAAAACATAATTACCATCAATCGTCATATTATCAACAGTAATATTTTTTGAATTCATTCCAAAATAATCACCACGTACATATATGTCTTTAGCAGAAAAACCATCACAATTCCATAAAGATTCACTGGCATTATTCAAATTGCAATTTTCCAAATATATTTTTTTTGACCGTCTAAATATTTTAGGACAATCTATCTTTGAATTTATTATGGATATATTCTCTGTATACCAAATTCCTGAACGAGCAGTTTCATTAAAAACACTATTTTCTACTTTGATGTTATTTGAATACCAAATCGGATATTTCCAAGAAAAAGTTGAATTTTGTATATGATTATTCTTACTTTCTTTTAAAGGAGATTCACCATCTTCAAATGTGCAGTCTTCAATTTCAGCATTTTCAATTTGAAAAAGAGCTCTTTCTCCAACTAAAACTTTATTCTTAATAATATCCATATAAACACCTCTTTTTTATTATTATAGTTTAAGACATTCATTTATTCAATTTATGTGATTTCAAAATAATTACTAATTTATTTTGTAATTTTTTTGTAAAGTTATTTTAAATACATAAAAATAAAGTTAAAATGTAGGTAAGGATAAAATAATGAAAAAAAAGACAATATTAATCACACTATTTAGCTCTATATTCATACTTATTAGCAGTGTCATAGCTTTTCTTATTTATGATTTTCACTATGAATTTAATGGTATTAGAACAGCTGATGAAAATTCTTTTTCCTTAAAATTTTCTTCGATGAATTCCTCAGATAATCACGAATTAAATTTAAAACAAAACGACTCATTAAACATTTTCTTTTCGATTAATAAAGGAAAAGCAAATCTTATTATTACTTATTTAGAAAATAATTCAACCTTATTTAAAGGTAAAAATATAACAGTAGGTAAATTTCTTCTCGATATAAAAGATGATGGAAACTATCTTCTTTCAGTATATGCTAAACACGCCTCGGGCTTTATTAATATAATGAAAAACAGTGGAGAATAATTATGGAAAACATGATTGAAATTAAAAATTTATATAAGCAGTTTGGTGATATTCAGGCAGTTAATAATCTATCTTTCAAAGTAAAAAAAGGTGAATTATTTGCTTTTTTAGGTGTAAATGGCGCTGGTAAATCAACAACAATCAACATTATTTGCGGTCAATTAAAAAAAGATAAAGGCGAAATACTTATTACAGGAAAAAGCTTAGAGGAAAATCCAACTTTTTTCAAAAATATTTTAGGAGTGGTTTTTCAGACTTCTGTTTTAGATAAGGAACTAACAGTTTATGACAATTTGCAAAGTCGTGCTTCCTTATATGGAATTATTGGAAAAGACTTTCAAAATCGATTAAATAAATTATCAGAGATTTTAAGTTTTAAAGACCTTTTAAAACGGCCTCTTGGAAAACTTTCAGGCGGGCAAAAAAGAAGAATTGATATCGCCAGGGCTCTAATCCATAATCCAAAGATATTAATTCTCGATGAGCCTACAACTGGATTAGATCCTCAAACACGAACATTATTATGGGATGTCATCAATAATTTAAGAAAAGAAGAAGGCTTAACAGTATTTTTAACAACTCATTATATGGAAGAAGCTGCCGATGCAGATTATGTCGTAATTATAAATCATGGACAAATTGCTGCTGAAGGTACACCGCTTGATTTAAAAAATAAATACACTGGCGATTTTTTAACACTTTATAATGTGAATGAAGAAGAAATAAAACAATTGAACCTCAAATACACTAAAATACATAATGGTTTTAAAATAGAAATTCCCAATACATCTTTTGCTACGAAACTTATCTATAATTATCCAGAATTATTTCAAGATTACGAGATTATAAAAGGAAAAATGGATGATGTATTTTTACAAGTTACCGGTCAAAATTTAACAGGAGAGAAAAAATGAATAGCTTAATAATCCTCTGCAAAAGAAATATTAAAATATATTTCAAAGATAAAGGACTATTTTTTTGTTCTTTAATCACTCCTTTTATTCTTTTAGTTCTCTATGTAACATTTTTAAAAAATGTTTATGAAACTTCTTTTTTAACAGCTATAGAATCAATTAATATCGATGTTCCAAAAGAATTGATTAATAGTTTTGTTGGAGGACAACTAGTCTCATCTTTACTTTCAGTTACATGTATTACTGTCACATTTTGTTCAAACCTTATAATGATAAAAGATAAAACTAGTGGTGCTATAAATGATTTTAAAATCTCTCCTGTAAAATTTAAAATTGTTGGTTTGAGTTACTTTTTAGCGACTTTATTCTCAACTTTGATTATTAATTTTTCTGCCATGATTATTTGTTTCATCTATTTAGCTTGTACAGGATGGTGTTTATCTTTTATCAGCATAATAAAAATTATAATAAATATAATTTTACTCACAACATTTGGTACTGCCTTATCCTCCTGCATTAATCATTTTTTAACAACTGATGGTCAATCCTCCGCTGCCGGAACAATAGTTAGCGCAGGATATGGTTTTATTTGTGGCGCATATATGCCAATATCAAGTTTTAATAAAGGATTACAAAACTTTTTAGGTTTTCTACCAGGAACATATGGTACAAGCCTTATGAAAAATTGCTTCTTAGAAGGAAGTTTATCAAAAATGATAGAACTTGGATTTCCACAAGAAGCAATTAATGGAATTAAAGATAGTGTAGACTGCAATTTATATTTCTTTGGTAATAGCGTTAATATTCTTACAATGTATATAATTTTAATTTCAAGTATAATCGCTTTTATCGGAATATACATACTGATAAACGTTTTTTCCGGGTACAAAAAAAATAAGTAATCAAGCAAAAAGAAGCGATTCATTTCAGCGCTTCTTTTTTAATCTTCAAGATATTCCTTCATCTTTTTCATCAAAGAAACAACATGTCTATAAGCACCACTATTTGACAAATTTAAAATATCAGCAGCTCTAGAAACAGAAAATCTATTATAAGCTATATCAGATAAAACCATTCTTTCTTCCATATTACAGTTATCATCTACAAAGCTTTTTAATTTCTTCATCAAGATTTTCGTATCTTGTTTTTCTGTAAGTTCTTTAATACCTGGAACATACGGGTCTTTAATATCTATAGGACACGCATCAACCAATGAAAGTGATTCAATATCAATAATATATTTATACTCCCTTTTCAATTTTCGGCTTTTTTCATATGTCAACCATTTTATTGAATTAGATAAATATGAACGAATAAAATGTTCAAAATCTCCTTGCTCTTCTTGATAGCTATTCAACGCCTTATAAGCAGCCAAATATAGTTCATCCATATAATCTTCAACAGGATATCCAAATTTTCTTGAATAAGTTAAGGATAATCTATCGATAATCGGTTGAATTCTCGAGAAAAATTCTTGTTTTGCTAATTCTTCCCCTTGCTTGGCAATAAATGCTGTTTCTTTCAATGTTTTTTCTTTAAAATCAACATTGACATATTCTAAAAATTCCATGTACTGCTTGCTCATTATTCATTATTTCCTTCTAGATTGTATAGCTCCACTAATCATAATTGCGCCTGCAACAGCAGCATTTAAAGATGTTATAGGACCTTGTATTGGTATTCTAGCAATAAAATCACTATTTTCTAAGGTAAGTCTACTAGCTCCCCTTCCTTCACTTCCTATAACAATTGCCATCTTTCCTTTATAATCAATTTCATCATATAAACGGTCTCCTCTTCCATCTGCAGTAACAATCCAGTATCCATTTTTCTTTAAAGTATTCATCGCTTGGACAATATTTGTCACTTGGATTATTGAAACAAATTCTTCAGCACCCGTACTGACTTTTGTAACAGTTGGAGTCATTTGAATTTGTCTATCTTTGGAAATTATAATTGCATCTACCCCAAATGCAGCAGATGTTCTTATAAGCGATCCAAAATTATTTGGATCTTCTATTCCATCTAAAATTAAAATCAAAGGTTGTTCTTCTTTTTTTTCATTTAAAAAATCTTTTAAATCTTTATATTTAAATGGTTCAACAAAAGCTACAAATCCCTGATGATTTCCAAACTTTGTTATAGAATCTAATTCTTTTTTATCAACAATTTTAAAAGGGACATTTTTATTAGCACATTTATTAAATATTTCGCTGTTTTCTTTTTGTTTTGTCATCAAGACTTTTTCAATTTTTCGTGTTCCATCTAAAACACTTCTAACTGAATTTAAGCCATAAACCATATCAAAACTACTTTTCATACATTCTCCTCACAAATACACATTACATATTTTATCTCTTTATTGCAATATAAAAAATTGCCTTTTTTTAGCATTTTTTAATTTTGAAACAAATATGAAACTTTTATAATAAAATTTAAGATTTATTTATATTTTTTTGAAATTTTTTGAAACTAATCAAATCTAATATTATTATAAATTAAATCTAAAGGCTTAGTCGCTTCTCTTAAATTATCAGAATATGCAGTAACTTGAGATTCGCTAACTTTTTCCAAAATAATAACCATTTTCAAACAATCCATATCTCTATAGGTAATCAATGAAGAAGAGATATGTTTTACTGTAACATTCAAACGTTCGGCAATTTGTAAAGCAACATGAAGCGCTGGAGTTTTAGCATCCAAAATCAATACAATTTCTGGATTCTTTTTACTCGTCTTCTTTTCAATTTCAACGAACAAGAATAATACAGCAAATGAAAGTATTGTTACTAAAAATCCTTCCAAAATAAAGCCACACCCAATTGCTAATCCTATGCCACCACAAAGCCATAAGCTTGCTGCAGTAGTAAGACCACGAATTCCTGTGCCATTTTGCATTATTGTTCCAGCGCCGATAAAACCTATACCAGAAACAACTTGAGCAGCTAAACGAGCGGAATCACGACTATATCCATTATTTACAGGAAAAGCAAAAATGGATAATCCCATAATTAAAGAAGCACCTAAAGCTATCAAAACATGGGTTCTTAAACCTGCCGCATGTCCGTGAATTTCTCTTTCTGTTCCAATAATTGAAGCGCATATAATAGTACAAACAGCGGTTATCAGGAAAAACAAAAAAACGCCCCATCCACCTAAAGAAGGATTATCTACTAAACTTAAGATCCATTTATCAACTGGATTTAATTCACTAGGATAACTTTCAATAATGGATAAAGCGTTCATATTTTATTATCTCCTATAAAATCTTTTTTTCGATAAGAATCGCTCTAATTTTATCGGCCTCAGAATAGTTTTTTTCTAAACGAAGTGTTTCAAATTCTCGATACAATTTTAAAATTTCTTCATCGATAGTTGGTGTTTCCAACTTGAGACCTATTATATCATGTAAGCGGTTAAAAGTAAAATAAAGCGAAGAAATTAAATTTTCTTGTTTTTGTCTGATAGCATTATTTAAGTCTTTTACCAATTTGTCAAAGATAGCTAAAGCATTAGGAACATTGAAATCATCTGCTAAAGCTTCCATAAATGGATCATAATATTCTTCTAATAATTCACCATCTTTTAGTTCATGATATTTGACAAATAAATCTGCGCTCTTTTTGCAATTGATATATTTTTTAATTTCATTTTCTGCTGCTTTTATTGATTCATCAGTATAGACTAATGGAGAACGATAATATCCTTTTAAAACAAATAATCTAAAAATATCAGGGTTATATTTTTCCAAAAAGTCTTTCATATAGACAACATTGCCTAATGATTTACTCATTTTCTCATCGCCCATATTTATAAAACCAACATGCATCCAATTGTTTGCTAGTGGGCTATTATAAACAGCTTCAGATTGAACTCTTTCATTTTCATGGTGTGGGAACTTCAAATCGAAACCGCCTCCATGAATATCTATTAAAGGTTGGCCGAAAATTTTATTTATCATAACAAGGCATTCTGTATGCCAACCTGGTCTACCATCACCAAAATCTGCATGGAATTTAATTCCATCATCATCAGTTTTTTTCCATAAAACAAAATCCATTGGATATTTTTTATTATCAGTAACTGCTATTCTCGTACCAGCGATTAAATCATCGATTTTTATCTTTGATAAAGATCCATAATCCTTTACTGACTCGACAGAAAACAAGACATCATCTCCAGCCTTATAAGCAACATTTTTATCCAAAGCAAGTTGAACGAATGCAATGATATCATCCATTGTTTCACTGACACGTGGATGGCAATATAAAGGCAAAATATTCAATTTATTTAAACTATCTTCATAAGAAGTAATATAAAAATTAGATAATTCCTTTTCGGTTTTATGCTCTTTTAAAGCCGAATTAATGATTTTATCATCGATATCAGTATAATTTGAAACTAGTTTTACATCGTATCCTAATTCCTTAAAAAAACGATGTACTAAATCAAAAAATACTGGAGGTCTAAAATTACCAATATGACCATAGTTATATACAGTAGGTCCACAGTAATAAATGCTTACTTTATTTTCAGCAATTGGAACAAATGGAACTACTTTTCCTTGATAAGTGTCATAAATTTTAACATTAAATTTCTTCATCTTTCTTTTTCTCCATATTTTGAAGTCTATATAAATTATAATACATTCCGTGAACTTTTAATAACTCTTGATGGTTTCCACTTTCAATAATTTTGCCTTGAGAAATTACAAAAATTTTATCTGCATGCTTTATCGTTGATAAACGGTGAGCAACAATAATCATTGTACCAATATTCTTCATTTTCTTTAAGGAATTTTGTATTAAAACTTCTGTTTCAGTATCAATATTAGCAGTGGCTTCATCCATAAGCATGATATTTGGATGATATAAAACAACTCTTGCAAAAGAAATCAATTGACGTTGTCCCATAGAGAAATTATTTCCTCTTTCTTGAATCATTTCATCATATTTATTTGGAAGTTTTTCAATAAAATTATTTGCTCCAACGTATTCGCATGAAGAAATAACATCTTTTTTATCAATTGCATTATCAAAAAGAGAAATATTTTCTGATATTGTACCCGCAAATAAAAAGACATCTTGAAGCATTGAACCAATATGTTTTCTTAAAGAATTCAATGTATATTCACCTATCGGTTTATCATCGATAAGAATTTCACCTTTTTGTGCTTCATAATTTCTAGTAATTAAAGAAATAATCGTACTTTTTCCCGCGCCAGTAGCACCGACAAAGGCTGCAGTTTCACCTGGATTAATTACAAATGAAACATCTTTCAATATCCATTCTCCTGGAATATAGCTAAACCAAACATGTTTAAACTCAACTTTTCCTATCAGTTTATCCACATCTTTGGCATCTTCTTTATCTAAAACTTCAGGTTTAACATCTAAGATAATGCAAATTCTTTCCATCGCTGTTAAAGATTCTTGGAAAGAATTGAATTGTTCAGCAAAACTTGTCATCGGATTTGAAAATTGACCAGCATACAAATAGAAAGTCAATAAATCAGCAGCAACATATTTTCCAGCTGGATCATTTATTATAAGATTTGAGCCATATAAAACTATTATAGCAACTGAAACTATATATAATAAATAAAATAATGGTCTAAATACAGCAAAGAAAGATACTTGATGAAGATAAGCTTTTAATAAAGAATTATTCTTATCATCAAATTCATCTAATTTTCTTTTCTGCTGATTAAAAATTTGAGTTGTTAACATACCTGAAATGTTTTCTGCTAAAAAACCATTTAAGCTTGAAATACTTTTTCTTGTTTCGCGAAATACTTTCTTAGAAATAATTCTAAAACCAATAACAACACCAAAAGAAATTGGAATAAAAATAATTAAGATTAATCCTATCTCCCATGATGAAATTAAAACTTGTACAACAGTAAAAATCAAAGAGAAAAATGAGCGAACAAAACTAGGAATTACATTAGAAAACAAATTATTTATTTTCGCTGTATCATTGGTAACTCTTGTTACAAGCTTGCCTACAGGAAGCGAATTCAATTGATTTATAGAAAAATTTTCTATATGTTCAAATTCTTCTGTTCGCATTTTATAAATTATGTTTTGACCAACTTTTTGCATTATCATTGTGCCATAATATCCCATAACCAAAGTAAGAGTGATAGCTGCTAAAAAAACTGAGCACAATATTACTAATTCTGTAATTTTTCCTTCAGTAATAAATGTTATTCCTAAACCCATAATACGTGGTTCAAAAGAATAGATAGCAATTGCCAATATATCGATAAATAATCCAAAAATAAATATAGCAAGTTCCGGTTTTAAATAAGAATACAATCTTTTAAAAAGATAGGAATCCTTATACATTTTTTCTTTAGAATTAAGTTGCTCTTCAAGTGTCATATTATTTAACCTCCTTTTCTAATTCCTGGAGTTTAACAATATCTTGATAAACTTTATTATCGGCGAGTAGCTCAGAGTGTGTGCCAAAACCAACAATACTACCTTCATCTAAAACAATTATATGATCCAAATCTTCGACTGCAGAAATACGATGGGCAACTATTAAAGTTGTTTTGCCTTTTCTTAATCTTTTTATATTAGAAAGTATTTCTTTTTCAGTTGATGAGTCAACTGCGCTTACTGAATCATCTAAAATTAATATTTGTGGATCTTTAGCAATAGCTCTTGCCATTGAAATTCTTTGTTTTTGCCCACCAGAAAGAGTTACACCTCTTTCTCCAATAACCGTATTATAACCTTCTTTAAAATCTTTAATGTTGTCAGCAACACAAGCAAATCTAGCTGCCATTTCAATTTTTTCTTTATTTAGGCAAGGATTAGAAAAAGCAATGTTATCTGAAATAGAGCAAGAGAACAAAAACGTATCTTGTGCAACATAACCTATTGCTTCTCTTAGTTTATGTGTTGTCCATAAATTGATATCTTTTCCATCGATAAATACATGTCCATCTTCAACATTATATAATTTTAAAATTGTATTGACGAAAGTTGTTTTTCCACTTCCAGTTCTACCGATAATGCCAATGTTTTCTCCTGGTTTAATATCAACATTAATATTTTTTAAAGCTGGAGAAGAGCCATCTGGATAACTGAAAGTTAAATTACGAATAGAAATAGCTCCTTTAACCTCATTATCATCTTTAAGACCTTCTTTATCCTTTACAGTAATCTTAGTATTTAATAGTTCAGTTATTCTATTACAACTAGCTTTTCCTCTTGATGCTGTAGATATCAAAAAAACTATTGCTAAAATCGGCCAAACTAAAGTATCAAAATAACCATAGAATGTCGATAAATTACCACCAGTCATAGTAGTTGTTCCAGGAATTTTAACATCATTGATAATGAAAATACCTCCTACAACTATAATTAAAACTGCAGAAATATAAATAATTGCATTAATTATCGCCGTATAAAGCGAATCAAGTTTAATAAATGCTATGGATTTTTTTCTATTATTATCTGCATGTTTAGCAAAATTGGATAATTGTTCTTTTTCCTTGATAAAAGCTTTTATCACTGAAATTCCTGAAAAGCTCTCTGTGGTAAAATCAGAAAGATTTTCAAAAGCTTGCTGATTTTCTTCATAAGTTTTTGTTTCGTATTTTTCTAAAATATTACCTGAAAAAATCAAAAATACCATCGGTACTGCACTAACTAAAGCTAATGCCCAATTCATTTGTGCCATATAAATAAAAGCCATTGATCCTAAACAAACAACATCAATTAAAAACATAACACCAGCGGAAAAAGTTTCTCCAACTGATTCAACATCATTTGTTAATAATGCCATAAGACCTCCCGTCTTATGCGTTGTGTAGAACTCTTTAGGCAAATTTTCACAATGAATAAAAAGCCTTTTTCTTAAATCGGACTGAATTTTATAATTGACGCCATTGATAAATAAACGCCACACTATTCTGCCGACAAAAACTGCTATTCCTATTAAAAAAATATATAAAACATTTTTAGCAATTATTTCCGATGTTAAAGTTTTATCACTTATAGCATCGACTAAATCACCTATTATCTTTGGAAGAAACAATTGCGTAACATCGACCAAAATTAAAAATAAAATTCCAAAGAAAAAACAATACCAATATTTTTTATAATAGCAATTGATTGTTTTATTAAAAATCATAAACATCCTTTCTATTCTAGAAATGATACCTTTATTGCTAATCTAATTTTCTCAATAGTAGTATCATCCAGATGAATTTTTCCTTTTTCTTTATTAGGAAGTCGAGAAATCCTTCTTTTGCTTATTGAACGTATAGCATCTAGCTTTAAATAACTATGAACACCATCATAGCCTAATCCTTTTATTTCGCCTAAATCAAAAGTTAAAAAAGAACCTTTTGTATCGCTGCTAGAAAGAGGAATAACTATAACATTTCCTAAATCAATAGCCCAGCAGACACAATAATGTCCATGGGTCTTATAATCTGAAAGCTCAGCACCAATATTGATACCGAATTCAGCAAAAATAATATCACCTCTAGTAAGATCATCTGGCTGAGTGGAATATCCTGATTTTTTATAAGACTCTTCAAATAAAGCAGTTTTTCTAAAAAGCCAATTAACATATTCTTCAGCTATATTATTGTCAACATTTTTTAGTTTTTTATCTAAATCTTTTTTAAATTTGAAAGTTAAATCTTTAAGACTTTCATTGCTGGAAAAGCGCATATATAAACCTCAATTTATATATATGCAACATAAATTTAATTCTTAGTGTAACGGGAAATAACTCCAACGACTTCGCCTTCAAAATCATAAATGCTTGTATTGACAATTTTTACTTTAACAAAATCACCAACATCCAAAGGTTTATCTGAATAAACAAATAAAGCTCCATCAATATCATCTGGTGCTAAAAAATAACATGTAGCTTGGTAAGCTAAAGAATCTTCATCATAACCAGTGATAATCGCTTCAACTTCTTCGCCCAAATGTTTCTTATTTTGTGCATAAGATATTTTAGCTTGTTGTCTCATTATCTCATTATAGCGTTTAGCTTTAATATTCGAATGAATTTGATTTGGAAGACTATAAGATGGTGTACCTTTTTCTCGAGAATAAGTGAAAACACCTAAGTGATCAAACTTTGCAAATTCAATAAAATCTTGTAAGCATTTAAAATCTTCTTCCGTTTCACCAGGGAACCCAACAATTAGAGTTGTTCTTAAAATTGCATTAGGAACTTTTTCTCTAATTTTCAAAATAAGATTTCTTAGATATTCACTATTTCCACGACGATGCATTGCCCTTAATAAAGAATCAGAAGCATGTTGAATAGGAATATCAAAATATGGAGTTAAGCGAGGATTACTAGCAATAAGATCAATTAATTCATCAGTAATTTCATCAGGGTATAAGTAAAGCAAACGAATGAATTTAAATTCTTCGTGCTTTAAGGCTTCCTTTAATAAGGTACATATATTTTGTTTTAATTCAGGATGATCAGTGCCATACCTTGTTGTATCTTGAGAAATAATAACTAATTCTTGAATTTTATCCTTGGCAATATCATCCATTTCTATTTTTAAAGTTTCTAACGGAATAGAATGAAAACTACCACGAATAAGAGGAATCATACAAAAAGTACAACGATTATTACAACCATCAGAAATTTTCAAATATGCTTGATATGATGGTGTAGAATAAATTCTTTTTGTATTTTCAATATTTCCAGTAAGCTTAACCTTATCGACAACGCTTTGAAATTTAATTGAAAAATTAGGATAATCATGAATTGGAATAATTGCATCAATAAATGGTTTATCCTGTCTTAATTTTTCTTCATTTCTTTCTGGCAAACATCCGACAACAACAAGAGGTTTTCCATATTCATGGGCTTCATCAATAACACCATAAGCTTCTTTAATTGAAGCAGCTAAAAAACCACAAGTATTGATTACTATGACATCTGCAATGCTTAAGTCTGATACAATATTGAAACTATTTCTTGCAAAATAAGACAATATTTCTTCACTATCAACTTGATTTTTTGCACAACCTAATGAAATTAAACCAATATTCATTTTCATATCCCCCATTTTTTAATAAAAATATACATTAATTTATATATATTAATACTTATAGCAAGTTAATTCAATAATAAAGATGCTAACTAATATGTAAGCTTACGAATAATTTAACAAGTTGTTTCTTCAAAAAAATAATCTTTATCATTGCTTATTATTAATAAAAGATATTTTCTAAGAATTTCATTTTTTATTTTATTCTAAAATGTATTTTTTTATATAAATTTATTGCCATTAAATTAAATGTTAATCAGTAGCAAATATCTTATTCTTTTTCACTTATATATAGAAAAATTTATGCTATACTATTTAAATATGGGGGGGACTTATGGGACAAGATAAACACCAACCAAAAGACAACAAAAAAAAGTTTACATTTTCAAATGATGCTGAAAAAACATTGATTGGAATAATGATATTTTTAATTTCAATAATCGGACTTTTAAATCGCGGTTATGTCGGTGAATTTCTAACGTATATCATGGTGTATATTTTCGGTGTATTCTATTTTATTTTCTTTATAGGATTAGCCGCATTTGGACTGACATATGCAATTAAGAGAAAAGGTTTTTCTATCAAAGTAAACCTTTATCTTCTCGGCGGCATTCTTTTAATTTTTTCATTGATGATTGCTGCTTCAATTTCTATGGAAAATCTTGAACTCACCAACGTATTCACAACATATAATCATAGAATCAGCTATATTTCTTCATCGTTATTTAACATCAGTGATCTAACAAAACTCGGTTATACTGGCGGTGGGTTTATCGGAACATTTTTTACCGCTTTATTCAACACTGCTTTCACTTCTCTTGGAACCCATATAGTTGCCATAATTTTATTTACATCAAGCATAATTATTTTAATGAAAAATCCACTTCAAAGACTTTTTTCTTGGTCTAAAAAACGTAAAGAAGAGAAAAGAAACAGAAAGAGTTTGGATTTAGAAAAATTAAATGAAGAAAATATCAATGATAACGAAATTGAAGTACCACTAATTAAAAATCCTATTGAACAAGACGAAAAATCATTAGAGAATTATCCTTCTGAATATAAAGCTTCACCATTTAAAACTTCTTCTTTTGACCCAAAGAAAACTTTTAATACTTCTTCTAATGTCAATTCTTCTTCCCCTTATAGCAATCAAATTTTACAAGAGCCACTTGTTGAAAAAGAGGAGATTAAAAATGATGAACCGGAAGAAAAATCCCCTATCAACCTATCCGCTCATAATGATAATCCTTTTATTGCTGATGAAATAAATTATACTGATAAAACTAATATTAAAGTAGAAGAAAAATATAGTAACGTCCCTGATGTAGAAAAAGAAGAAGTGAAAGAAAAATATAATGAACCAGAAGATTCTTATGTTCGCCCTTCACCATTTAAAACTTCTTATTATAAAAATAACACTCAGATAAACTTTGTGAGCAAAGAACAACAAACTATAAAGAAAGTACCTAACCCTGCTCCTTTTGAAGATACATATAAACAACCTGAAGTTATCGAAGAAGAAGTAAATAATGAATATACAATTCCAGGATATGAAGATCGAATTAAACCAGCTCTTCCTCCATCTAACGAAAGAAAATATATTTTACCTGGTGTAGATATGCTCTCCCTTAGACAAGATGACAGCAAAAACGAAATCAATCAAACTGCAAGTTTAGAAAGAGCTAAACAGATCAATCAAGTATTTGATAATTTTAAAATTCATGCTTCAGTTATCTCATATAATATCGGGCCTTCTGTTACTAGATTTAATGTTAGAACCGACCCTGGTGTCAGAGTTAATTCTATCGCCAGCTTGACAAATGAAATTCAAGTAGCTTTATGCGGTGATAAATCAGTTCGTATAGAAACAGTTGTTCAAGGTAAAGATACTTCAGGTATCGAAGTTGGTAATAAGGAAACTACCACTGTCAATTTCCGTGATTGTTTTGCCTCATTAAACAATCAAAACGCTGATAAATTAGTTATTCCACTTGGACAAGATATTTCAAAAAATGTCATCTCTATATCGATAGATACTTTTCCACATCTATTAGTAGCTGGTACAACAGGTAGTGGTAAATCAGTTTTCATACACTCTATTATCATGACTCTTATCATGCGAAATTATCCTGATGAACTCCGCCTTATTCTCATCGACCCAAAAAGAGTTGAATTTGCTAAATACAGCAATATTCCACATCTATATTGTCCAATTATTACCGATGTAATTAAAGCTGGTCCATGTCTAGCTAAACTTTGCAATGAAATGGATCGTCGTTTCCAAATAATGGAAAGAGAAGCTGTTGTCAATATCAAAGAATATCGTCAAGCAATTAAAGATAAAAAAGATAAAGAAGTTTTACCAAATATAGTTGTCATAGTTGATGAATATGCTGATTTAGCACAAAGAAATCAAAAAGAAATTGAACCGTTAATTCAACGTATTGCTCAAAAAGCCCGTGCTTGTGGTATTTATTTAATTATCGCCACACAAAGACCAAGTGTAAATGTCATCACCGGGGATATTAAAGCAAATATTCCTTCCAGAATTGCGCTTTCTGTTTCTACATCATTCGACTCCAAAACTATTCTCGATGAAACTGGTGCTGAAACACTTCTAGGAAAGGGCGACTTATTAGCTAGAATTCCAACATCTAAATCATTGATACGTGTCCAATCAGCTTTTGTCGACAATGATGAAATTACTCGTGTTACAAATTATTTAAGACAACAACAAAAACCTGTTTTCAATCAAGAATTTTTGAACTTGAAAGCTGAGCCTGATGAAAATTCACTAAACGATGGTTCAGGCAATTATTCAATGGAACAAACCCATGAGAAAAATCGGGCTGACCCACTATATCCTAAAGTTCGGGATATGGTTCTCTCTTCCGGAGTCGCTTCATCAAGTTATCTTATGCGTATGTTCCACCTAGGATATGGAAAAGCAGCTAGTTTTCTTGATACACTAGAAGCCGATGGATACATTAAAACTATTTCTGGCGGACGAAAACAAGTCATAAAACAGCAAGATGATTTTGAAGAATAAAAAAATTTAATTACAAACACTTACATTGAAGGTGTTTTATCTTATAAAATTCAATGAAATTTGTCGATTTTACTCCAAGAAAGGTCAATAAAGTATGGAATGTTTAACTTTCGATTCACTAAAAACAAAATTATATAATGAATTCACTTCTTATGGTTTAAGAGTTATCTGCTGCCCTATTGAAGGATGCCAAGAAACCTATGCTGGTATCCAGGTTGAAACAGGAACTTATCGCCATGAATTGATGATTGATAAAACTAGAATTCCTCAAGGAACCGCATTATTACTAAAAGATTTATTATTTTTCACCCCTAAAGGAAACGCTAAAGATGTTTTCAAAAAAGTAGGCGCTGAATTAGATTCGTTTATCGATCATAGCGCTACTGTCTTTTATTTCAATACAAAAGAAGATTATAAAAAACCTTTAGATTTACTCTTAACTTTAGTCACCAATCTTTCTTTTAAAGAAGAAGATGTTGAAATTGAAAAAAACAAAATTTTTGCTGAGCAAAAATCAATGGATTCTAATTTAAATAAAAAAATGATCAAAGCTCTCCGTGAAAGTTTATACTTGAGTTCGCCTATGAGAGAAGATCCTCTTTCTAATATTGATGAAGTGAAATCAATTCATTATTCAACATTGAAAAAATTCTTTAATTTTAAATATACAATTAAAAATATGACTCTATTTGTCACTGGAAATGTTGATCCTAAAGAATTACATAATATTCTCGCTTCACGAAAATTTATCAAACCAACCTACAATTTTGAAAGTACTTTATTAGAAAATAAAGAAGAATATGGCGAAGTTAGTAGAATTGATAATAACATTCAAAGCGAAATTGATAACGATAAAATTGGTTATGGAATTAAATTTGTTCCAAGACAAGAACTATTTGAAAAATTCGGAGATGATATATTCATCTGTTATGAAATTTTAAATGATGTATTATCAGGAAAAAATAATATCTTTATAAAAAAACTTGTTGAAGATAAATTTTTATTGAATACTGACTTTGAAGGAAAACTAATTCAAGGTGGGGAAGATACATTTTATTATGCACTTTTTAATGCCTTAGATGCAGAAGAAGCTAAATCAAAATTAGATAACTATCTTTCTTCTTTAAAGAAAAATATCAGTAAAAAAGAATTTCAAACAGTAAAAAGTAACTATGCCAAAGAAAAAGAATTATTATTTAAAGATGCTGGAAAGTTATTTTTAGCTCTCGCTGAATGCTATGAAAATCATTTTGCTTTTCCTGCTGTAGTAGAAAGAGTAGATCATCTTTCCTATCGTACATTTAAAAAAGTTTTAAAAGAAATTTCTAATTATTGTCATACATTTGTTATCACACATAAAAAGGAGAATTAAATATGATTGGAGTAGATATTATTAAAATTTCTCGAGCCAAAGACTTACATGATGACTTTCCTTATCGAATTTTATCATCCGAAGAACTCGATAGATATTTAAGTTTCGCAGACGATGAAGAAAATAAAGCAAGATTTTTAGCTACAAGATGGGCAGCTAAAGAAGCATATGTCAAGGCTTCCAATAATAGAAAAATTGATTTCCGTTCCATTTCTGTAATGAACGATGAAAACGGAAAACCAACTTTAAAGTTTAATAACAAGATTATTGGTGAAGTAAGCCTATCACACGATGATTATGCCATAGCTTTTGTTTTATTAAAGGAGTAAATATGGCTTTAACTACAAATTTGAAAGCTACTTTAAAAAGCATTGATTCCATTGAAGTAGCTGTTTATAAATCCTATACGTCATCTACTATCAATTTCTTTAATCTTTATGAAAACAATGTTTTCGTAAAATCTTTAAAAGCTATCAGTAAATCTGAATCAAAATCAAGTTTTATTTACACTTTAGCTATCGACTATAATTTTCAAGTAGGAAAGCTATATGAAATAACTGATGATAGATTAGAAAGAACCCCACTTGACACTAATGTTCTAGCCAAGTCTAAAGATTTTGAAAAGAATTATCGCTATGATGGAGAGCTTGGTGCTTTATATACCAAAGAAAAAACAACTTTCCGCCTTTTTTCACCTTTAGCTTCTTCAGCTTTTGTCCATTTAATAAATGCAAATTCCGAAGAACTTTTCATCCCGATGAAAAGATTAAACGAAGGTGTTTACGAAGCTACTATCGAAGGCGATTATGAAAAAGCACGCTATACATATATCGTCAAATTAAATGGTGAATTTAAAGAAGCTCCTGATCCTTATAGCTTTTCATTAGGCTCTAATTCTCAATTTTCTTATATTGTAGACTTAACTAAAATTAAAAACTATCGTTCTGAATTAAAAAATAACGTTCCCGAACTCCATCGCTTAACCGATGCAATTTTATACGAATTAGATGTTCGCGATATGACATCTTTAACTGAACTAACAAATAAAGGAACATATAAAGCCTTATGTACTTCAGGTCTTACTAATTCTGATGGATATCCTATTGGACTTGATTATATAAAGGGTTTAGGAATTACTCATATACAAATCCTTCCAGTTTACGATTTTCAAACCCATGATGATGATCATCCATTTTCTTCATATAACTGGGGTTATGATCCTTTATTTTATTTTGCCCCTGAAGGATCTTATTCTTCTAATCCTAACGACCCTTATGCTCGCTTATTAGAGCTGAAAGAATTAGTTTCTACCTACCATAATAACGGAATCGGTGTAATAATGGATGTTGTCTTCAATCATGTTTTCAACGCTTCCAGCAATGCTTTACAAGTTCTTTGCCCAGATTATTATTTCCGTTTTAATTCTGATGGTTCTTTATCCAATGGTTCTGGATGTGGAAATGATTTCGAAACCAGAAACTATATGGCCAGAAAATTAATTATCGATGCATTGAAATTCTTTACTTTAGTTTATGGAATAGATGGTTACCGTTTTGATTTAATGGGCATTATCGATGTCGATACCATGAATTTAGCATTTAAAGAATTACAATCAATAAAAAAAGATGTAATCTTCTATGGTGAAGGATGGGATATGTGCACAAATCTCCCTGGTGATAAAAAAGCTAGTATGTATAATGCAAATAGTATCAAACCTATAGGCTTTTTCAATGATCGCTTTAGAGATATTGTCAAAGGTCGTTCTTCGGAATCAGAATTAGCAAATCGCGGATATTTAACAGGTGATACAAATTATATTGATGGCTTTAAAAACGTTTTCCTTGGTTCAAGTGTAACTCTAGCTTTCCCACCATTATTCTCTAATCCAAATCAATCAATAAATTATGTTGAATGTCACGATAACAATACATTGTTTGATAAATTGCAAGTTTGTTTAAAAGGACAATCAAACGAAGATATTCTTCGTCATTTAAAACTAATTAACGTTATAACTATATTTTCTTTTGGTGTTCCATTTATTCATGCCGGTCAGGAATATGGAATGACAAAGAAAATGATTGGAAATTCATATAATTCAGGCGATGATATCAATGGTTTTGATTATGTCATGGCCAAAAAAAGAATCGATTGCATCAATTATTTAAAGGATGCTATAAAATTAAAAAAACAATTACCATTCCTTTCATCAGACAGCAAGAAAGAAATGACCGATCATGTAACATTCGAAAATATTTCTAATGGTTGCTTATTAATTCGCTATAGAATTAATGAAGATGATTATTATCTTTTTATAAATCCAACAGGAAATACAATTTCTTATCAATTTGACAACTATGCCAAAGTAATCTTTAATGAAGCTGGACTTCTTGATGACAATCATTTTTCTCAATTAATTATGATAAATAAATATTCTTTAGCTGTTGCTAAAGTCACGAGGTAAGCCATGTTAAAGTACTCTAGATTAGCTTTACAAATAGTTCCTCGCCTTATTTCTTCAACATTATGGATCAATAGAAATGCCAAAAACAAAAAGAATATTCCATTAGATAAAAGATACGATAAGGCTAGAAAACTTATAATAAAATGCATGCCTAGTTTTCGTTTGGATTTTTATGTCGATGGACTTGAAAATATACCTTTAAATACCAATGTTCTGTTCACTCCAAACCATCAATCTATGCTCGATCCCGTATGCTTAATTTACCTGCTTGAAAGACCTATGTCTTTTTTAGGAAAAAAAGAAGTAAAAAATTTCCCATATATCGGAAAAATATTTAAAGGAATTGATGGATTATTTCTTGACAGAAAAAATTTAAGACAAGAAATAAAAACTTTAGGAAAAGTTTCCGATTCACTAGAACAAAAAAATACCTGGGTAATTTTCCCCGAAGGTACAAGAACAAAAGATCCTAACTATACTTTAGGAGAATTTAAGGCTGGATCTATTAAACCGGCATATAATGCCGAAGTTCCAATTGTTCCTGTTTGTATTCACGGAACTTCAGCCGCATTAAATCCAAAAAAACACGAAAAACGTTACGCTGTTCAAATTTCTTTTCTAAAACCACACTACTATGAAGAATATAAAAACAAATCGACTGTTGAAGAAATTCAAATAATTCAAAAAGAAATAGAAGAAAGCCTAAAATCAAAAATCAAAAGAGAAAAAGAAGAATTCAGTTTTCAAAAAATATATAACAAAAAAATGCAAAGCTTACAAAAATTATAGAGAACCTGTAGAGCCATATCCTCCGGTTCTTTTTTCTTCTATAAAATCATCCTCTGTTTTTAAATATTTTACAAAAATCCCCTGTGCCACTCTTTCGCCTTTTTTTATTTCAACAACTTCTTCACTGAAATTTTGCAAAAGCAATCCAATTTCACCATCATTTTCTTCGTTTTCAAAATAATCAGAGTCGATAACGCCGACATTGTTAGCCAATGTTAATCCTTTTTTCTTAGCTAATGAACTGCGTGGAAATATTAAAAAAACTTCATCTTCATTCATCTGAACTTTAATACCTGTATGAACAAGTTTTATTTCTTTAGGTTCAATTACTGTCTTCTCAACAACTGCTATATCATATCCTGCACTCAACTTAGTTTTTCTTTGTGGAAGACATGGTTCATCTTTTTCAAATCCTTTAGCAACATAAAATTTTCTCATAATAAAAACCTCATTATTTGATATATTAACCAAAAAAATGAGGTAATTCAATGTAATTAATATTTTAAATTATATTTATCTTTATAATATTCAAGCAATTCTTTAAATCTATTATAATGGACAACTTCTCTTTGTCTTAAAAATAAAAGCGGTTGAATAACATCATCTGTTGAAGCTAAATCAATCAAATGCTCATATGTGCTTCTAGCCTTTTCTTCGGCTGCCATATCTTCGGTTAAATCAGTAATAAAGTCTCCACTAGATTGCAGTGTTGCAGCAGTAAATGGAATTCCATTACTATCAGCAGGATATATACCTAAACCATGATCGACATAATATGGAGCTAATCCACTATCTCTGATTTCTTCAAATGTTGCACCTTTAGTTAATTGATATACCATAGTTTGCACCATTTCTTCATGACCTAATTCTTCTGTGCCAATATCTGTTAATAAAGAGCGACCTTTTTCACAAGGCATTGTAAAACGTTGAGCTAGATATCTTGTTGCCGCTCCCATCTCACCATTTGAACCGCCATATTGTGCAATAATCATTTTGGCCATATAGAGATTTTTGTTTTTTATTTTAATCGGAAATTGCATTCTTTTTTGATAAGTATACATATTTAATTCTCCCAAACAGATGGTGTTTTTAACCAAGAGTATTCATTTTTCGGACCAACTAACGCATTTACTTTTAATGGCCCATATTTACTTTCATATTCTTTGATAAGATTATTTGCTTTTAAAGCATATTCATCAAATTTATATAAAAGTTCTGTTCTTTCAGGAAAAATATCTAATTTCAAACTTAGATCATGAGCTGCATTTGAATATATCATTATTTCTCCCATCAATTTTTCTTTTTCGTCACTATAATCTGTAATGCAGGTTGCACATGTAGAATAATTTTTATAAGGACGATATTCATTTTTGAAAATATTTCCCTTGACCAAAGCATCAAGAGGTTCTATCAATTCATCAGAAGATGTTTTTACATTTTTTTCATTTTCTTCTTTATTTCTTAAATTCTGTAATTTTTCAACTTCTTCTTTAGTCAAAGGGACAAGATAATATTTTTGATTTTGATAATACATATAAGGTCTCCTCATTTTTATACTATGAAAATTATATAGAATTATCTATTTAATCCGCCTATGCATAATTTTTACCAATATTGCTTTTTCTAAGTTTTTAATTTAAAATAATATGCACGCCGCATTAGCTCAGTAGGTAGAGCAACTGATTCGTAATCAGTAGGTCAGCAGTTCGATTCTGCTAAGCGGCACCATATAAAAAACAAAGGTTTGATTCAAAAAAATAATGATTCAAGCCTTTTTTCTAACTATATTTATCTAATTTCATTCTAATAATAAAAAAGTTAAAAAACCTTTTCAAATGAAAACCCTTAATCTTTTACTTATTTTATGTTGCAATTATAGGAAAATAAAGAAATTAAAATTTTAAATTGCTAAAAAACACATATAAAAATAAATGTTAAAAGTAATATAATAAAAATAAGGAAAATATCTATGAAAATTGAAATGATTGGTTACAATGATACAAAGGCAATTGGATTATATAGCATTATAAAAATTACTCCTTTTGTATTTTCTTCATTTTTTATTTCAATTATTATTTCTATACCAGCTTTTATTTTCAAAATTTATGACCTTCTTTTTGTTTTTCTCCTTCCTCTATTTTTAATTTTTATCATGGTAATGCAATACTTAATCAATATAACAAATAAAAATTTTCTAAAAGATAAAAGAATAAAACATAAAATTGTTTTAGAAGATGGCATTTTATATAAAGATGAAAAAGAAATAAAAAGCATTGCAAATATACGCTTATATAAATTTAAAAAATTTCTTTTTCTTGAATTAAAGAATTCATATTATAGAATTATGAATAAAGACTTTATCCAAGGAACAAGAGATGATTTTTTATCTCAAATTAAATTTTATCCAAGGCACCATATAACTTTTAAATTACCTCCAAAATCCGATGAAGAAATTACTGAAATAATGTTCAATAAGATTAATTTATCTAATGTTGAACAATTATATTATTCCAAAGATAAAAAACACATTATTTATATTTATAAAAACGAAATCGGTAGTTTTTCAATTGGAAATGAAAAATTATTTATTGCTCATGACGAGGAAAGATATTATTCTGGAAAATATGGTTGGTGGGAACCAAATTATGAAAATTCATTCACTTCATATTTTGGAACAATCGAAGAAGCTCTAAATGATATAAAAAACCAAATTAATGATTTTATAAAATTGAAATAAATTTATTTTTTATCAATGTATATTTTAAATATATTTTCTAAATAATACCAAAGCACTTTTTTGTGCGTACTTTTTTTATAAACTTTGAATATAAAATAAAGATGTACATAATAAAAAGGATAAAACATGACAAATTTAGAAAAAGGCATTAACTATTTAAAAAAATACAACAATATAAATCTTTCAACAAATAATAATGATTTCAAAACTTTTAGAGCACTTATGAGTATTACAATTCCAGATAAATTGGATTCTTATTTTTATCAAATTTAAGATGAAATTATAAAAGAAGAATCTAAAAAAAGAAAAATTATAGATATTGATAATCTTATACCAATTAAAAATAATATTTTTCAAGAAGATATAACGTTATTAAAGTCAGATGCAATTGTAAATGCTGGAAATAGTGAATTATTAGGATGTTTTCATCCTCTTCATAACTGTATCGATAATGCTATTCATTCCTATGCTGGATTACAAGTTAGAAAAGATCTCTTAGAAATAATGAAAACCCAAGGACATCCAGAATTAAATGAAAAAGCTAAAATTACTAAGGACTATAATTTACCATCTAAATATATTATCCATAGTGTCGGACCTATTATTGAAAATAAGATAACTAAAGTAAATGAAAGTGATCTTTTTAATTGCTATCAATCATATCTAAAACTTGCCGATAAATACCAATTAAAAAGCATTGCTTTCTGCTCCATTTCAACTGGTATTTATGGATGCCCAATTATAGGAGCTTCGAAAATAGCATTAAAATCTATAAAACAATTTTTTATAGAAAACACTAAAAGCTCAATTCAAAAAGTTATTATCGATGTTTTTAGTAAAGGAGATTATGATGTTTACAAAAAAGAAATTGAAAATAATTATTGATGAAAATAATGCAATTATTTTAGGAACTGGGACTGGATTAAGCAGTGCTGCAGGTTTTGAATATGGTGGAAAAAATCTTTATAAAAGACTATATGCTTTAGTTCAATGAAAAAATTATTTTGTAATTACAACTAATGTTGATCACCAATTTCAAAAAAATGGCTTCGATAAAGAAAGACTTTTTTATATGCAAGGGAATTATGAACTTTTTCAATGCAGTAGAGCTTGCCATAATAAAACTTATGATAATAAAAATTATATTGAAGAAATGGTTAAGATGAAATTCCTTCATATTTAATCCCAAAAAGTCCTAAATTCGGAGAGTCAATGACAACTAACCTCAGATGTGATGATACGTTTGTTGAAGATAAAGGCTGGCATTTAGATAAAAAAGATATAATAACTTTTTAAAGAAATACAAAAATAAGAAAATTTTGTTTTTAGAACTTGGAGTAAGTTATTCAACACCTGTTTAGATAAAATACCCATTTATAAAAATGACTATAGATAATCCTAATGCTACATATATTTCTATAGATAAGAATGATATATATATTCCTGACATAATAAAAAATCAAACAATAGAAATTCATGGAGATATCAACAAAATAATTTTAAATGTTTCTAACTTAATCAAGTTTCAATTAATGAATATGATAAAATAAAAGAGCTTTATTGTAATAAAAAAAGCATCCAATTAAAGAGAGTTAAATGAATAATATTGATGAATTTAAAAATGCAAAATATGGTTTAATGATTCATTTTGGTCTTTATAGCTTATTAGGTGGAATATATAAAGGACAAAAAGGACCAACTTATGCCGAATGGATTGAATGCGAGAAAAAAATACCTTATTTAGAGATGAATAAACTCGCAAGTATTTTTAATCCTATATACTTCAATGCTGATGAAATTTGTTCTTTTGCTAAAAAATGCGGAATGAAATACATCGTTATTACCACTAAACATCACGAAGGTTTTGCCTTATTTAATTCATCTGTAGATAGTTTTAATTGCTATGAATATTCTCCTTGTAAGCGAGACTTAATAAAAGAATTAGCAGATTCTTGTAAAAAATATGATTTAAAACTCGGATTTTACTATTCTCAATGTATTGATTGGCGAGAAAAAGATGGTGGAGGATATACAATTGATTCTACTGGTTCTGCTGGTGATTCATGGGATAATAATTGGGATTATCCAGATAGAACAACAAAAAATTATGAAAGATGTTTCAATAAAAAAATAGTCCCACAGGTAAAAGAATTATTAACAAATTATGGAGATGTATTCTTAATGTGGTTTGATATGCCGCTCGATTCAACTCCATCACAGAGCAAATTTTTATATCAATTAGTCAAAAATTTACAGCCAAATTGCTTAATAAATTCTCGTTTAGGAAATGGTAATTTTGATTATGTTTCTTTAGGTGATAATGAAATTCCCGAATTTATCCCTTCAAAAATTAATGAAAATATAGATTATAATAATATTGAAGGATTTAAAAAATCACCTTATGGATTATATGAATCAGCTTGCACTTTAAATCATTCATGGGGATATAGTTTAATCGATAATGATTGGAAAAGTTCAAAAGAAATATTAAATAATAGAATTAAATTAGAAAAATTAGGAATTAATTATCTTATAAATATCGGGTTAGATTATCTTGGAAGAATTCCTTATAAAGCGAGTGAAATTCTCGAAGAAGTTCAAAACTTTTATAAAAACTATAAAAATTAAGTTTAAGAAGCATTTATGAAAGAAAGAAAATATCAATTATATTAATATCAATTTTCACTCCAATTTTAACAGCAGCATTTTTTGGATATACAAGTGTTTATTATCACGCCGAAGAATATAATCATTTAGAAAATATATCCTATATAACATATAAAGATTATACATTATTTTCTAAAAAAGAAAATGAAATTGATTCATTATTTATTTTTTATCCTGGTGCTAAAATAGAGAATAAAGCCTATATTGAACTGGCTGAAACAATAGCTGATGAAGGTATCGATGTTGCCTTATGCTCTATGCCTTTTAATTTAGCCTTTTTTGGAATAAATAAAGCAAATAAAATTATATTACTCTCATATTTATATCGGCGGACATTCATTAAGAGGAGCGATGGCATCAAGTTTTGCTTATAAAAACTGGAATAAATTAGATGGAGTAATTTTACTCGGAAGTTATGCAACAAAAATTATGCCTAACAATTTAAAGTGTTTATCATTGATGAAATCAAATGATAAAATTGTTAAAAAAGATAAATTCGAAAAAAATAAAGAATTCTTTAATAAAAATCTTTACATTGAAATGATTATCGAAGGTATAAATCATTCAATTTTTGGAAATTATGGATTGCAAAATAAGGATGGCATTACTGAAAATTCCAATCTGAAGCAATAGAAAATCACTGCAACAAAAATCAAAGAATTAGTTGAGTTATAAAGACAATTTTAAATAGCAAATCTAAATTGTATCTTAATAATATATTGATAATATTTCAACATTAGCTCTTTCTGCTGTTATATCAATATCGATTGATTGCGCATAAACATTATCTAAAGAACAATAATATTCAAATGTTTTATTTTCGTAACCCTGATTTAATGCTTTAACTAAATAAGAGCTTATTATTTTGTTACCGCTGCGTGTAAAAGTAACAACTATATCACAATTAGAAAATACATTATAAAAATCACGTGTAAAATCTTGTAAACAGCTATATCCTTGATTATAATTTTCGGTATTTCCTAAATATATTCCATCATGATTGCAATCATCTTGCCAACCAAAACTATCTAATCTATTGACCCAACGGTCTCCGGTATTAGAATTAGATATAATGCTTAATGCCGTTCTCCATTTTACATATTCAGAATCTGTTCTATTTTCTGAAGTAAAACATCCATTCATATGATATTTAAGTTGTACTGAAAAATCACCACTTAGATTTTCAGCAACTTTATACCAACCATTTTTATCTATCCAATTATTAATATTTTGATAATTTAGTTTATTTTTGCCAGATTCAATAATCTCTTTTGTAACTTTTTGAGAGCCTGGAAAATGATATCTCACATTCATTACTCCATCTTTATCCTGAAGTATTTTAGTAATTTGCTTAGTTTCAGTAGCCAAATTTTCAATAGTTGGGGAAGGCAAAGTAAATTCATCATTTTCTTTACCAATATAAATTTGAGGAGTATGAACAATATTTCCTTCTTCATCTAAATAGTTAATTTTAAATGATTTGAAATTCTCTTCGAAATATTTTTTATAATCCGTTCCTTCTTTTACATCTGAAACACGGAAATATTTCATGTTATCTTTTATCGCTGGACCAATTTCTAAACCATATTGCTTTATATCTTCTTTAACAGTACGTGAAAAGTCTTCTATTTTAGCAATTGGTGAAGACTCATTAAATTGATAAGAAGACTCTTTAGAAGCTAAAAAACAAAATACCGGTTTTCCATTTAAATAAAAGTAAATAGAATTATCTTGTCTAAATGCAATATCTATATACTTATCTTCCAATCCTTTTGATAATAAGGCATCATATTTATAAATTTTACTTGTTTCAGAACCATAAAAGTCTTGATAATTTCCTTGATCATCTTTTAACTTTAAAGTTCCATTTCCTATTTCAAAATGTTTAGATTTAAAAATTACGTTCCAATCAGATTCACAGTTATTAATTACATAAGATAATGTAAAGCCATCATTTACTTTAAATGGAGTATATTTTTTTAATGCTTTAACATCATTAAATTCTTCTTCAGTAAAAGAATAAGTGACGGTATATTCTAAATTATCATTTCCCATATTGCCTTCGATGATAGAGTAATCTGGCATCATAAAATCTACTTTAGGTGATTCATAAAAAAATTTATCTCCTATTTTATATTCCTGATTAACTGTTTTAAATTCTTCATAATTATCGTAGCAGTAATGGATTGTCAATAATCTTTTTTCATCATTTATAGTATTGCTTGTTTTACTATCATCAGCGGTAGTAGATAAAGAAGAACTAATAGAAGAAACTGAGCTTCCTGAAATATTAGAACTAGAAATATTAGAACCAGCGCATGATGTGAGCAACAATAGACTTGTCAATAAAATTTTCTTTTTCATAAATCACCTTTTATTTATATAGAGCATCATAAAGTTCACTGAGATATATGTTTTGATTTAAACGAATTATATACTTAACATTATTTATTGACTCTCGCCAACTTGTCATAATCGAAGCATCTTTTCCCCAACGAAGATATGATTCTAAACGATATGGTCCAACTTGATCCATCAGATCATCGATTACCTCAACAGCGTGATCATATGATAAATTATTAGCTAGTAAATATTTTGCCCTTTGATACATATGCTTTTTAAATGTTTCATTTTGTGAAAGCTTATTGAAAATATTATATTTAAAATAAGAATTAGCATGATTCTTATTAAAAAAGTTTGTCGATTCTGTAAAAGCAAAGTCAACATCATGAATCGAAAATCTCCATTTTCCATCTGCGTATTTGTTCTTAGAATCAATTTTATTTGTTTTCCAAATTCGCAAATTATTATAATTTCCTACAAAATCCCAATTGCGAGCAAAAGAATGAGCAATCATCACATCGATAAATGAGTCTTCATCAATATATTCTGAAACGAATTTGTTATATACTTCTTCATCAGTAAAATCATTATTGTCAACAAATTCATTAAGCTTAGCTATTTCTTCCATGCACTCATTTTCATCGCCTTCATCAACTAAATAATTGCCTTTAAGTTGTAATGCTAAAACATTAGATTTTTTTACGCCATAATTATCAGAATAATAAACATCTGAATAATGTTCCCTTATAGTTTCAAGTCCCCAATATTCACCATTGATATATGTTAAACAAGGACGACTAGCAGTAGTTGAAGCATTAGTATAAGCCATTAAATTTTGTATTATGGCATCATTAAGTCCTGTCCATTGTTCAAAACAGTTGCCACCATTATGCAATCTAAATCGAGTAATATCTGTCAAATCATTTTCTTGATTTCCTAATTGTTTTCTGTCTCCGAATACTTTTTCTTTAACAGGCTTATTTTTTTCACCGAATTGATTTTTATTAAAATTTAAATTCAATGTTCTTTGAGGATAACCACTAGACCAATTACCGCCAATTTTAATTTTAGTATTGCGATAAAAAGTTTGATTATAAATAGAATCTAAGTATTCTAAATTAGCTCTTTTCTCAATTTCTTGTTCCGGTTTATTATAAAAACCTTCTTTTTTAGAAAAAATATCTTCATAAGGCATAGATAAACTTATAACAGGAATAGTAAATTTATTTTGAATATCATCATCAACAAAATAAGATAAAGAACGGGTAAACAATTGTTCGTTCGTGTTTTTATCAATCAGCTTTATTGTTAAAACTGTAGATTTTTTAGTCAGATAATAATTTTCCGGCTTTTGAACATTATAGATATAATCTGTTGAAATGCATCTTCCATTAGTGTTTAAAGGAAGAATTCCATCAACCGATGTTGTGAGAGGATAATTTTCAATATTTCCTATTTTCATCTTTTCTATATGTATCGGTTTACTATAAGTATTTTTTGAATTATTTTCAGGAACAGATGAATCAAAAGAGTAAAGCAAACGATAATCTTTATCAGTCATTTTAAAATTCAAATCAAATTCTTCATCATAAAATCCAGGATTATGACTGACATATAATCCATCATATAGCTCTACCATTCCTTCAACTTCATTATTTAAAGTTGCAGGATCATCTTCTTTTTCACCAGATGTTTTTCGATTGATTATTATTTCATTACTTTCGCACGAAGTTAACATGAAAGCGATTAAAATTAAAAATAATTTGTTTTTCATACAAATATTTTACATTATTTTCTTTTGTTTTGAACATATTTTTCATGTTTTCTGATGGTTGTAAATCTTAAATTTAAATGCTATAAAACATTTGAGGTATTTTTTATGATCAAAAACAAAAAAATGATTTTAGAAACTATAAAATTCTTGTTGTCTTTAGTTTTTTCTATCGGTATATTTATCCTTGGTTTTGTTTTAGGAAAACAATGTGATTTTTCCATAGTTTATTATTATATTGGAGTACTTGTAGTTTTTTTTGGATATTTAATTTTTTGCTTAGCATACCATGCTAAATACGAAAAAGAAATTCAAAATATGAAATCAAAAAACTTTATCGATCATATAGAAGAACAAAAGAAATATATAAATTCAAATATATCAGAAACAAAAAATAAAATTTTAAAAATGTATTCCTTCTGTATTTGCAATATATTCGTTTCTTATTTTATTTACTATTTTTGTTTATTTTTTACCGGATTAGTTTATCCAACAATTATAAATAATGGTAATATTGCACCTTTAGCAGCCTTTACTGCTGTAGTTTTCGTAATTATCTTTTTAATAATTTTAATTCCTTACTTCAACAGTTTAAAAGCAAATAAAATTACTTTGTCATATCAAAAAAATCAATATAAAATTCTTACAACATTTATCGCTGAAATCTTTAAAAGCGAAGATATCAATAAATCTTTTATAGTCAATATAAATATTAACGATAGCAATTGTGCTATCGAAGAAAAAAACGATAAATTAATTTTTTATGTTGGTGATCTTCTTTTAAAATTTTTAACTTTAGATGAACTAAAATCTGTCTTCTATCATGAACTTGCTCATTATAAACATAAAGATACAAAATATTTATCTAAAATTAATAAAAAACAAACATTTGTTGAAAAATATTCTTTTCTTTTTATATGTCCTTGCGCCTTAAAAGTTTCCGTTGAAATAGAATTATCGAAAATCATATCTAGTAAATATTACGAACAAAAAGCCGATGATGAAGTTCTCGACAAAAATTTAAACAAAGAATTTTCTCAAGCAAATGTAAAATTATTTGGTCTATCTTTAATTTCTAGTGCACCTAACTTTGAAATTATCAACAAAATAAATGAAGAAAAAGGTTTTTCTGAAGAAACAATATCTTTAAATTATAAGCTTATATATGAGAACTATATGAAAAATATATCCACATTTGATTATATTTCTACTCATCATCTTGAAGAAAGAATTTCAACTCATCCAAATGTCAGAATGAGAAGAGAAAAATTTCATCTCAATAATATAGATATCAATTTGATTGAAAACAATTATTTCAATGATGATATAAAATTGGCTTATATTAATTTTAATAAAGATAATAAGTCTAATTTCAATCCTAATTTTTGTGAAACATATAAACTTTATAAAGAAAATATCTGTAATTTAGATAATATTTCTAACAATTCTGAATTAGTAAAATTATTAAATGATGCATTATCTTATAACGATTTTAATAATGGTTTAAAAATAGCTAATATTCTGATAAAAACTGATGAAGATAATTCCTTTATCAATTATGCTTTAGGTTATGCTTATTTTAATTTGCTCGATGAAAAATGTATAAAGTATTTGCAAAAAGTTATTGACGCTAATAATTCTAACTATAAAATGCAAGCTTTATCTCTGCTTGGACAATATTATGTTTATATGGGAAATGAAGAGAAAAGAGATGAACTTAGAAAAATCCAACCAGATTTCATAGATGAAAATATCATTTTAAGCAAAGTTTCCAGCTTAGAAAAATACGATAAACTAATTGTTTTAGAAGACAAAGAAATCATCGATAAAATTATAAATATTGTTAAAGATAAAGAGGAGATAATCGAAGTTCGAGCAGGCATAAAAAGAATCAAGTCAAATCAATGTATTCATATTATTTATATATTAAAAAAGAAACCAAATAATATCGGTGATATATATGAATATATCAATTCAAATGCTTATTTAATGGATTGCGAAATGAATAATATGCTTTCCATAAAGAAAACTCTCTTGAATTATTATCCATGCCTAAAAAAGAAAAAATATATAATTTATAGTCGTACAAAAAATTAATAAAATAGAAAAATCATTAATATTTTCGAAAGAAAATCTTCTTCTTTCATTGCTTACAAAAAATGAAAAGTATATACTAATGAATAGATAAAAAACGAGGTTATACTATGAAAATTAACGGAACTTATTTAACTGTTAGAGAAATATATGAAGCCATCAGCAATAATGATGAAACACTTGATGGAAAAGAAGTTATCATCGATGGCTGGGTTCGTACAAATCGTTTGATGGGAAATTTAGGTTTCATCTCTTTTAATGATGGTACTTGCTTTAAATGTGCTCAATTAGTTTATAATTCTAATTTAGATAATTTTGAACTGGCCAGCAAATCCAAACTTGGACAAGCCATTTCCATCGAGGGAATTGTTCATTTAACCCCAAGCGGAAAACAACCATTTGAAATCGAACTCACAAAATATGTTTTAGTCGGTGATGTTGATGAATCTTATCCTCTTCAAAAAAAGAAAACTTCTTTTGAATATTTAAGAACTATTCCTCATCTTCGCCCAAGGGCAAATACTTTTACTGCTTTATATAGAGTCAGAAGTGTTTTAGCATTTGCCATTCATGAATTCTTCCAAGGAGAAGGTTTCATCTATGTTCATACCCCTATTTTTACTTCCAATGACTGCGAAGGCGCTGGTCAAGCATTCAAGATTTCTACAGGAGATAAAAATCCTGATGAATTCTTTGGAAAACCAGTTACTTTAACTGTTTCCGGTCAACTTCATGTTGAACCTTTAGCTCTTACTTTCCGTGATGTCTATACATTCGGTCCAACATTCAGAGCTGAAAAAAGTTCTACTACAAGACATGCTGCTGAATTCTGGATGGTTGAACCTGAAATTGCCTTTGCTGATATTTATGATGATATTGATTTAATGGAAGATTTCATGAAATATATCGTCAAATATGTTTTAACAAATTGTCCTGATGAAATGGCTTTCTTCGATCAAAGAATTGAACCAGGATTGCTTAATAAACTCAACGACTTTGTCAATAAAGAATATGAAATAGTTTCTTACGATGATGCTATTAACATCTTGCTTGATGCCCAAAAGAAAGGCGTCAAATTTGAAAACAGCGACATTAAATGGGGAATGGATCTCATGAGTGAACATGAACGTTTCATTGTCGAAAAAACATTTAATTGTCCAGTTTTCTTAATTAACTTCCCAAAAGATATCAAAGCTTTCTATATGAAACAAAATCCAGATGGTAAAACAGTCGCCGGTGTTGACCTATTAGTACCTGGTATCGGTGAAATTTGTGGCGGATCAGAAAGAGAAGCCGATTTCAATAAATTAAAAGCCCGTATCGATGAATTAGGACTTGATGAAAAAGCTTACGAATGGTATTTGGATACCCGTCGTTATGGTGGTTGTCCACATGCTGGCTTTGGATTAGGCTTTGATCGATTATTAATGTTTATCACTGGTATGGAAAATATCCGTGATGTTGAAATATATCCAAGAACCTATAAAGAGATTAAATACTAATGAGTAGAAAAGACAGAAAATCTAACCCAGATTTAACTGCTGAATGGCGTATGGAGCAAGATCAAATAAAAAATGGTCAAACTCCTAATCCTACTCCATATCAATTTTCTAACAATAATTTTGATAATTCTTATCCTTATTATCAACAACCTCAGCAAAATATTCCTCCTTATAACGCACCAAAACCAGGTGCTGATTACTATGGTTTTGATAATAAAAAAGAAACTAGTAATGTCCAAAACGAGCAGAATAAATCTCGCGTTAAACAAAATCAAAAAAAAGAAGATGATATTGAAAAACAATATCGATCTGCGCAAAGAAAAAGATATTTTCTTCGTGGTCTTTTGATTTTAATAAATTTAGGATTGTTATCTTATGTCTGTTTAAGTGTCGTTGGAATAATTTTTGATTCTCAAGGGAATAATGAAAAAAATATCGATGCGTATATAACTTTAAAAGGAAAAAACAAAAAAGATTCTCAAAAAATTTATGATCGATTATTGGATGAAAAAGAAGTTTCAACTTTCAATGATTATGGCATTCTCGGTGATGATTTATATCTTTCAAATTATTCATTAAAAAATACTTCTTCTTTCCAAGAGTTCTACTTTAGCCGAATTGATAACGTTAAGGACAATGAAGATTTCTATTGGGCAAGAATGGAAAAACTTAATTTTTCTAATTTTGAACCAGGGGATTATGCTCTTACTACTAATCTAGCGAACAAATACCCTCTCAAATATAATGGTAATTCTTCTATTTATCAAACTTTCTATTCTCTTCCTAATTCTTCAGGTGAAAGAAGAGAAATTACTATAAAAGGAAATAAAGTTTCCCCAATTTTCTTAATTTCTGTTAATGTTATTACCGAACTTCCAGAATTTTGGTACGATGTTGTCTATTACGCTGATAGAGATAGTGAAATTCCTAATATTGATAGAATAACTTCTAAAGTTGTTTATAAAGATGAAGGAATGCAATCGGTTTATTTAACAAATGCTAATTACGCTATAGATTTATCAGGAACCGATAACTTTTCTTCAAAATATACAGCGTTAGAAGGTTTTACAGTTGATGATAACAACAATTTCATCAAAGAAATAGGCGGATATTTAACCGGTGCTAATTCTTTAGTAGATGATAAGAGTTCTGTTTTAAATTCTATATATAAAAATGATCATTTAGGGAAAAAAGTTTTTACATTAAAAAATGATGATAATATCGATATTAAAACCGATAATATCAACAAAATACTTTCAGCAAAATAATTAATTAAAATTTATGAATCTTAGCGAGGCCGCCTTTAGCGGTCTCTTTATAATCTGCAGATAAATCTTTTCCTGTTTCTTTCATCACTGCTATAACTTCATCTAAAGAGATAGCATTATGACGATATGGAACTAAATGTTTTGCAAAAACATAAGAATTAAAAGCTTTAATAGCTGATATAGAATTTCTTTCGATACAAGGAATAGCTACATATCCCCCTACAGGATCACATGTTAACCCTAACTGATGCTCTAAAGCCATTTCTGAAGCATATTCTATATGATCAAATGAAAGTCCATCAGCAGCGCATAATGCACCTGCAGCAATACTTGTTGCTGAACCAATTTCTGCTTGACATCCACCTACTGCTCCTGATATTGTCGCATTTCTTTTTATTATTGTTCCAATTAAACCAGCAACAATTAAGGCATCTATCAACTTATCTTCTTTATAATTTAATTGCTTTTTTAAATAATAAAGAACTGAAGGCAAAACACCCGCTGAACCACAAGTTGGAGAAGTAACAACCAAGCTTCCAGCAGCATTAGATTCGCTTACAGCATAAGCATAAGTTGAAATATATAAATCTCTTTTATCAGCATCTAAACAATTTTGAGCTTCTTTATATAAAAGAGGAGCTATTCTTTTTATATGCAATTTACCAGCGATATATCCTTCGCTTACCAGGCCATTTTCTATTTCTTTTTCCATATGAGATAAAATAGATTTTAAATAATCCTCTATACTTTCACCTTCATACTTTTTAACAAAATCCATATAACTCATTTCATTTTTTTCAATATAATCTCTTACTTCCTTAAATGAAGAGAATGGATATACAAGTTGATCCTTTTCAGCTTCGCCATCTTTTTTAGCTATCTGTCCACCGCCTAAAGAGAAATACACTTCTTCTTTGACTAATTTTTCATCCAAAAAAGCTTGTATTTTCATAGTGTTTGGAAATTCTGGAATATTTTTTAAATCAAATATAACTTCACAATCTTTTAAAACATCTTTAATAATTTTATCGGTTAAATGCCCCTTTCCAGTCAAAGCCAAAGAACCAAAAAGAGTGACAATAAAGTGATAATTTTTATTATCATTTATCTCTTTTAAAAAACTTTGACAGATTCTATAAGGGCCAATTGTATGACTAGATGATGGACCCGGACCAATACGATATAAATCTTTTAATGAACAGAGCATATTTATTTTAATAAATCCACAAGAATAGAATCTAATATATAGATATAATCTTCTTTTACGCGGACTCCTTCTTCATCAATTATAAGATATTCTCGAGTATTTTCAACTTCTTTTTTATATTCTTCAAGAAATTCCGATTTGAACTTATCGTAGTATTGTTTGAATGTAAATCCCTTATCAAGACGCAAATTAAGCATGATGAAATCATTTTTTTGTTCAAAAAAATCTTCAACATTTTCATTCAAAATATACTTGCCATCTATATATTTTAAAATCGAACGAGTCCTAGTTGCTCTTACACCATTATAAAATGAAGTCGCTCCAAGACCAGCAGCAAGATAGTCTTCTCCTAGCCAATACGTTAAATTATGTTTAGATTCATAACCAATTTTAGCAAAATTAGATACTTCATATCGGAAGAAGCCTTTGTCTTTTAATAATTTTTTAGCTTCATAATAGATTTCCGCATATTCATCATCTTCAATCGGTTGAAGGTGAATATTATGAAGATATGTTCCTTCTTCAATAGCTAGCGGATAAATTGAAATATGTTTAGGATTTAAATTTAAAATAAAATTCAGGTCTTCGATAAACGCTTCTTTAGTACTTTTTGGCCAACCATAAATAAGATCGAAATTATAATTTATAAAATCATTAGCATCCAAAAGTTTTTTTATTTCAACAAGCTTATTTTTATCAGTGTGTCGATTTAAATAATAAAGATTATCTTGTAAAGTTTCTACGCCGATAGAAAGACGATTGATACCATATTTTTTCAATAATTTTATTTTTTTATCTGTAATTTCTATTGCTGTAGTTTCAATTGAATATTCTTCTAATTGACTTAAATCGAAATTTTCCTTAACAAAAACAAACAAATTTTCCAAGTCTTCACAGGATAAAGAAAGAGGAGTTCCCCCACCGATATAGATTGTTTTCAAAGGAATTTTAGGAAGATTTTTTAATTCACAAAAAAGTGATTCCAAATAAGGTTTTATAAATTTTTCAATAAATAAAATCTTAGGGAAATCACAATATGCACAAATATTTTTACAAAAAGGAATATGAATATAAAGACTAATTTTCTTCATCGTTATCTTGGGAATCAGCATTTTCAAGATAGTCTTGCTTTTCAATTTCAGCAATTCTTCTATTTTCTTCTTCTTCGTTTAACGATTCTTTTTTTATTTGCTTAATTTGTTTTTTTCTTTCTCTGGCTTTTTCTTTTTCAATTCTCTCTTTTTCAGCTAAATTATCTTCTTTGACAATTAAATTATCTATATGTTCTTTTGATGCACTTTTTTCATCATGTTTTTCTTCAGGTTTTAGTCCTGGAACGTATTTTCTAAGCAAGAAAACAACAACGGCTATAGCTGCAATAACAGCAATAATAATCAAAGCTACCATAATAATAAATTCTCCTTTAATTCTAATTTATCGGCGAGGTATCGGTGTATAAACAAATTTGTTTCTGATCTGAGATTTTTTATAAAAACCACTATCGGCCAAAAAATCCATTGAAGTTCTTGCGGTCTCATATGCAACATCTTCTTCTTTTTTAAATTGAGCTATTGTGTAATGTTTTCCAATAGTGCAATGCAGAGCATAGAAATGAGCTTGCGTTTTTTTCAAATACGGATAAATCTCCATAAGGTTTTGAACAATGCTTCCTATTGCATTTTTTTCTACACCTGTAGGAAATACTGGAAGAGCAACTTCACCTTGACTGACAAGATTTTTAGGTATATTTTCTTCATCATAGATAAATGATGGAATTTTTTTAACTATAGGCTTTACTTCTTCGACAATTTCTTCCTTTTTTTCTTCCATAATAGGTTCATCTATTTTATATTGTTCTTCTTTAACAAATTGAATCTTAACTTCTTCAATCAAATCCATTAAAGTATCTAGATCACTATCTATTACATCTAAATAATATACAACAAAATAAGTTAAATCTCCTGTTTCTTGAACAATTTTTTTAACTTTTCTAATTTCTTCCTGGTGATCAAATCCTATTCCTTCAGTTAACATTAAAAATCCTACATCTTCAAAGCCTTTAGATAAAAGCACTTTTGCAAGAATTGAAGAAGTCTCTTCTAGCTGATAATCAAAAGGTTTAATATAATCAAAATAGAAAAAACTAATAATGCTTTTTAAAAGAGGAGAAAAATCTTCATCATTTAAAAAATTTAAATAATTATCAATCAATCCATCAAGTTCTTCAAGTGGAGCAGCTTTATAAATATAATTTTTTTGAAAATAATGAGGAGTATCTATTTCTGAACTTCGGAAATAATTTTTTAAACTATCTTCATAGCTTTCGCCAGCAACCATGCCATTTATGGCTAAAAGCAGTTCTTTATTTATATTAACCTCATGATTTTTAAAATATTCTAAAGTATTTTGATAAGCACATAAAGGAGCAACATTAGCTGGTAATACACCAATATCATGTCTTATTATATGAAGCATCATATCTTCAGTAATAGAATCATCACCATAATTCATTTCAATAAAAAACCTCATCAATACTTTTTCATTGAAAATCTTTTTAAAATCTTCACCCTCTTTATTATAACGAACATAAGTTTGGAAAATTTTTCTTTCAATATTTGAAATCTTTTTAGTTAAATTTCTATATAAGGTCAACGAAAAAGGATGATGATCAATATTTATAAGTCCAGTATCAGCCAAAAAATTAGATCTATATAGCAAAACTTTATCCCAAATCGAATCAATCATCGACATGTTATACGCTTTTTTTACATCATCTTTAGTAGCATAATGTTCTTCAGTAAACCTAATACCCTCATCATGTAGTGCCATATTTTTTCCTCGATTTTTATTATAATTGAATTCCAATTTTAAATAAAGACATTCAGCAAAAAAATACTAATTTACTACTAAAAAGTCAAAAAAACTAATAATTAGACAAAAAAATATACTAAAAAACTCTTTTAGCTTTCAAAAGTTAAAAGAGCTTTTTGTTTTATTATTCTTCATCAATTGACAAAATAGCAATAAATGCTTCCTGTGGAACAGCAACTTTACCAAATTGTCTCATACGTTTTTTACCTTCTTTTTGTTTTTCAAGAAGCTTTTTCTTACGTGAGATATCACCACCATAACATTTGGCAAGAACATCTTTTCTTAAAGCTTTAATATCGCTTCGAGCAATAATTTTTCCACCGATAGCTGCTTGAACTGGAATTTCAAATTGCTGTCTAGGAATAACATCTTTTAATTTATCAACGATAACTCTGCCCCTTCTATAAGCAAAACCTTGATAAACAATAGAAGTTAAAGCATCGCAAACTTCGCCATTAAGCAAAATTTCCATTTTGACAAGATCACTTTTTTCATATCCTAATAGTTCATAATCTAATGATGCATAACCAGCACTGACAGATTTTAATCGATCAAAGAAATTAAAAATAATTTCTGAAAGTGGCATTTTGTATTTCAAAGAAACTCTTGTTTGATCAATATAATCCATACTGAGAAATACTCCGCGATGATCTTGGCAAAGTTTCATTAAACTTCCAACGTAACTCGTTGGTGTCAAAACTTCAGCCTTGACCCAAGGTTCTTCAGCAAGTTTGATATTTCCGGTCGGTGGAAATTCACAAGGGTTATCAATAATGTGTTCAACATTATCAGTAGTTGTAACATGATAAATAACACTTGGAGAAGTTGAAATCAGATCTAATCCATATTCATTCTCTAACCGTTCTTGAACAACTTCAAGATGAAGAAGTCCTAAAAAGCCACATCTAAAACCAGATCCTAAAGCAGTTGATGTTTCCGGTTCATAAACCAAAGCAGCATCATTTAAAGCCAACTTTTCCAGCGCCTCTCTCAAGGCTTCAAAATCATCATTATCAGCTGGATAAATACCTGAATAAACCATCGGATTTAATTTCCTATAACCAGGTAAAGCTTCTGTACAAGAATTATTTTTTAATGTAACAGTATCACCGACCATAACATCATGGATATCTTTAATTTGCGCGCTTAAATATCCTACTTCACCAGCACCCAATTCTTTGACTCTGACTTCTTTTGGTGTTCTAATACCTAATTCTGTAACAAGATATTCTTTTTTGGTGCTCATCAAAAGAATAGTATCACCAACGTGAATAGTTCCTTCTTTGACTCTGATCATCATTATTACCCCACGATATGGGTCAAAATGAGAATCAAATATCAAAGCTTTTAAAGGAGCATTGATATCACCTTGGGGACAAGGTAAATCTTCTACTATTTTTTCTAAGACTTTATCGATATTCAAGCCTGTTTTTGCAGAAACTGGAACCGCTTCTGAAGGATCCATGCCTAAAGCATCGATCAATTCTTCTTTCGTTCTATCTAAATCTGCACTAGGAAGATCCATCTTATTAATTATTGGCAAAATTGTTAAATCATTATCAATAGCTAAATAAGCGTTAGCTATCGTTTGAGCTTCCACTCCCTGCGTCGCATCAATAACAAGAATTGCACCTTCACAAGCTGCTAAAGAACGTGAGACTTCATAAGTGAAATCTACATGTCCCGGAGTATCGATCAAATTAAAAAGATAATCTTCACCATTTTTAGCATGATAATTAATCGAAACAGCATTTAGTTTAATTGTGATTCCTCTTCGTCTTTCAAGTTCAAGATCATCTAGTAATTGTTCTTTTAATTCTCGGACTTCAACTGCACCAGTCGATTCTAAAATACGATCGGCCAAAGTAGATTTTCCGTGATCAATATGAGCTATTATGGAAAAGTTTCGAATATGTTTTAAATCGTATTTCATTTATTCCTCCAAAAATCATCAACTTCTTGAGTTATTTCATCCTCTGTATATACATAAGAAATATTTTGATATTTTTCCGTTAATATATTGCGATAAGGAAAAGTATTATACCTCATATCTATATATAATAACATACCTTTATCAAATTCGCTGCGTATAACTCTTCCTGCCGCCTGTAAAAACTTGTTGATACCAGGATAGACATAAGAATATAAATATCCTTGTTTTTCTTCATCATCGCTTGAATTTAAATCATAATAATTCTTCAAAGCATCATTTTCATAATTGACCATCGAAAGTCCTACTCCGATAATAATAGCACCGATCAAGCGATCATCAATCAAGTCAATTCCCTCAGAAAAGACTCCTCCAAGAACGACAAATCCAATATTTGTCTTTGTCGGATTTTTTTCAAAATGAGCAAGAAATTCTTCTCTTTTTTCAGTTGTCATACCTGCATCTTGAATATAGAAATTATAATTTTTTGAAAGAGGGAAAATATCTACAATTGCTGTCATATATTTATAACTAGGGAAAAAGACAAAATAATTACCTGTTTTTCCTCCAACAAAAGCCAAAATAGCTTGAATTATCTTTTTCTTGGTAAAATCACGATCTTTATAATATGTTGAAATATTTGTATTAACTAAAACCTTTAAATTTTCTACAGGAAAAGGTGAAGGCAAAAATAATTCTTCATGCTTTTCTTCAGCTTTTAATAAGTCTAGGAAAAAGTTTTGCGGAGTTAATGTTGCACTGAAGAAAGTTCCAGAAAGAAATATATTTTTTGCTGGGCGCATAAAAGGTCTTGAATCTAAACAATTCGCATTAAATTTTAATAATTTTCCATTTTCCGAGATTTCAAAAAAATAAGAATATGTTTCATCACTTTCTGGCAGACTCAAAAAACTTTTAGCCTTATAATAAACATCAAGAAATTGATCGGTGACATCTTTTCCACCTTCTTGCAAAAAATTTTTTCCTTCTTCTAAAAATTTATCTAAAACCAAAAACAATTCATCTGGTATTCCATCAACTTTCAAAACATTTCCGAAAAAATCTTCTTGTGGAAATTCATTGATATCTAAATTTAAAAAATAATCCATAACTTTTTTTATCAATCTATACATTTTTTTATGATTGAAAGATATAGCTTTAAAATCTTTATATAGCAAAAAGAAAGAATAAAAATCAATTTGACCACTATGCATATCACGAATTCTTGAAGGAAGATTATGAGCTTCATCTATAAGCAGATAATAATTTTTTGGTCCTTCATCAAAAAAACGAATAAGATGAGCTGTCGGATGAAAAAGGTGATTATAATCAGCAATAATTACATCATAAAAAGTTGAAAGATCCAGTTGAAATTCAAAAGGACAGACCTGATATCGATAAGATAAAGAGATTATATCTTGAAATCCTAAACAAGGATATTCTTGATAAATTGCATGAATAATAGCATTGACTTTTTGATAATAATCGACAGCAAAAGGACACTCATCAGGGTTGCAATGTCTTTTTTTATCATTGATGCAAAGGCTTTCTTTACTGTTAATAGTTATCGCATTGATAGTTACACCTTTAGTATTAAAAAATTTTATCGTCTCTAAAACAACTTTTTTTATAGAATTTTTACTGGTCAAATAAAATATTTTTTCGCCTTTATCTTGCATCTTTTTTATATATGGATATAAAGTTGCTGCAGTTTTTCCAATGCCTGTAGGAGCTTCAATATAAGCGAACTCTTCATTATCGGCGGCATCATAAATAGTTTGAATCAATTCTTTTTGTCCTTTACGATAAGTTGAATAAGGAAAATCAAAAGAACTTAAATCTTTCTTTAATTTTTCTTCATGATTTAAAAAGATCAAAATATGATCATAATAAGTTTGAACTAATTTTAATACAAAACGCTGCAAATCTTCAAAATTATAATCAAAATCATAAAATTTTCTAATCGCATAATTATTTTGTGAAATATACGTTAATCTGATAGAAATTTCGCTCAAATTATTTTGTAAAGCATAAATATAAGCATAAAATTGAGCTTGACCAAGATGCCAATCTTTATTTTCAGTATAAAATTCTTCAAGATCAGCTACAGTAGTTTTAATTTCGTCAATAGTTACTTTGCCATTTTTATCTGTGATAATTCCATCAGCTCTTCCTTCAACAATAAAAGTATATTCTCCAATAGTAAAAGTTGAAGATAAAGATACTTCCTTTTGATATACGGAGGATTGTTCATCTTGATAAACGGAATGAAGTCTTGTTCCTTCTTGCATAGTTCCACTAGAAAAAACACGAGAATCTATACTTCCAGAGCGAAGAATATTATCAACAATATCGTGAACTGAGAGAGAAATTATTTTTTGCATGTTATTAGTTTAGCAAAAAAGAGTCATTATTAATAGAAAATTAAATTGATAAAATTTTAATAAAAGTAATTGAAATTAATATTTTTTTAAAAAAACAAAATTAGGGCTTGATTTCCATTTCAAAATTTGCGATAATTCTACTTGCCGATTAAAACGGATCTGTGGTGTAGTGGCTAACATGTCTCCCTGTCACGGAGAAGATCGCGAGTTCGATCCTCGTCAGATCCGCCATGATGGCCCGATAGCTCAGTTGGTAGAGCAAGGGACTGAAAATCCCTGTGTCGAGGGTTCGATTCCCCCTTGGGCCACCATTTAATCAGTAATACCGATAGAAATTTCTATCGGTTTTTTTAAAAATATAAATGGCATTAAAAAAATATAAAAATATCTATCTTGTTTTAAACGTCCTACTATGGTATATTTATTAATGTTGTAAATAACTAAGTTATTTTATGTTAAAATAATTACGGAGGCTTCAATGAAAGTTATAGGAAATTTCTTTGTTAGAATTGGTCAATGGATTAAAAATACAGCTTGGATTCAAATTATTGGTTTAGTCGGTATAGTTGTCGGTATTATTATTGCTGCACCTTATGCTATTCGTGGTATTCAAGGTTGGGTAGCAACTTGGGATAATTCAACTTTCTATCAAGATCACCGAATCAATTATGAAAAATATCAACAAGTTATCAGCGATGACAAGACTTCTATCATCTTCTTCTATGAAGAATCTTGCGCAAATTGTGAAAGCACACAAAAACACATTGAAGATTTCTACAAACAATATCATGATCTTGAAGGTACAAAATTTGATTTCTATTCCATCAATGTTGCATGGAAAGATGAAGCTAACGATAACGATATAACTAAAGATCAATTAGAAGCTGCTGGTGAAGATTTATTTAATCTTTATAAATCTCAAACTGATTTAAAGATTCTCGGGCAATATACCGATATGAATAACACTCAAGTTACAGGTTTAGCTGATCCATATGATTTCCCAACACCTACTATTCTTTTAGTACAAGATGGTGGTTTAAAGAGCATTCGCTTAGGTTATGATCAAAACACTTTAGATGGTGTCTACGAAAACCTTTATTACATGCTTACTGGTACTGAGTTCTAATATCATTGCGTAAATTTAATTTAGGAGTTTGTCTTACCAAAGATAAACTCCTTTTTTCTTAAAGGAGATATTATGAAAAAAATAATATATTGTTCTTCAATTCTATTAATATTAAGTTCATGTAACATATCATCAACCACTTCATCTTCTTCACTTTCTAACTCTGATATTCCTCTAAATTTTTATGCTGATAATTATTATTTGCTAAAAGACATCAACGCTGACAAAGAAAATATATTTGTATTAATATATAGCTCAACTTGCACTCACTGCATTGAAGTTGAAAAAAGTTTAGCAAATGTCTACAACAATAATTTTTCAAATATCCCACTAGTTACTATAAAACCAAGTGATACTTCCAAATACACATTGCCTTTAGAATATAAAGATGCTGTTGACTTTTATTATCAGCAAGGAAGTGAATATGTATCTCCAGAATTTTTACCAGACTATCTATATAGATTTGAAAACTATCCAACACCTACACTTATGTATCTTAAAGAAAATAGAGAATTAAATCATATTATTTTCGGATTAGAAAATAATGAAGAACTATTGAAAGATTCTTTTCAAAGTTTAATCGAATGAAAAAAGCAGGTCGCCCTGCTTTTTTTATTTCATGAATTGACTAGTCGAACCATTAGGTGTTGCTCCAGTACAAGTTTGAACTTCTTCAGTTTGTGTATAACTTGGATAATAGACTGGACGAGGAACATAATGATGAACTATGCGAGTATTAATTGGACAAATTACAGGTTGTTCAACAGTATGATATCTGTTACAAACTCTTTCTTGAACAGGCATAACAATTGGTTCTAAACGTGGATCGTTGTTTTGATAACAAGGACGAGAATACATATATTTCCTCCTAACTCTCAATTTAAGATATGTATCTTATATAATTATGTTTAGTTTGAAGCCCAATTTATTATATAGAAAATGAAATTTGCCATTCTTCTAAGCATAAGTTTTAATATGAAGAAAAATTATATAATCTTTTATCTTTGTCTATTTTTTATATTTATAATTTATATTTATCCAATTCAATACAAATCAAATATAATCAATCTAGTCAATTTGTTTTTTTATTTTTTCTTACCAGCTCTTTTACCAACTTCTTTTTTCTTAAATATACTTTTAAAAACAAATATAATTCAAAATATAAAAAATAAAAAAGTCAGTTCTTTTCTTATTACTTTTCTTCTAGCTTTTGGTGGAACACCCTTATTTTTAGTTCTTTCTAAATACATAGATAAAACCAAATTTAAAGGGCAAGAATATCGTTTTGTTGGGCCAAGTTTTTCTTTTATGATTTATCTTTTCCAAATAAATCACAATCAATTCGCCTTTCTTTTCAGCTTTCTTTTAATAATGCCTACAATTATTTTAAATTTTATCAAACCTATTACTTTTGAATTTTATAAATTGCCAGAAAATCAATTTAAATTAAAAGATTTCGTTTCTAGCATCGATGAAGTCATCAAATCAATATATAAACTTTTAATGATTATAGCTTTAATATTTTTATTTAAACCACTATTTGAAAATATTTTTCCACCAAATATCTATAATTTTATCTGTGGAATATTTGAATATACTTCAGCTTCTATTCAACTTGTAAAAAGCGATGAAATTTTACCTCTAATTTTCATTTTAGAGTTCAATGGTATCAGTTCAATGCTAGCAATAAAAAATGAATGTCCTAAATTAAATATAAAAACATTCATTATAAAAAGAGCATTTTTATCTGGAATAATTATGCTATTATTTTCTTTTTTGCTTAAATCCCTCAATTACTGAAGCCGGAACTAAAGGAGTAATATTAGTGTTTTGAAAATATAATTCTTTTATCCTCGAAGAAGAAATAAAAGCATGATCACGACGGCTGATAAGAAAAACCATTTCTATCTCTGGATCAATATATTCATTGACTGAAGCCACTTGATATTCATATTCAAAATCTGGAACAGCCCTAAGCCCACGAATAAGAATTTTGCTATTGAATTCTTTAGCCTTATCAACAACTAAACCATCAGTTATAGTCACAACAACATTTGGAGTATCTTTTAAAGCTTCTTCGATCATCTTTTTTCTTTCTTCAGCTGTGAAAAAACTTTTTTTATCAGCATTATTAGCAACGATAACAACAATCTTATCAAATAATTTTAAAGAACGCTTTATTATATCTAAATGTCCATTAGTAATTGGATCAAAACTTCCAGGATAACAGGCTACTCTCATTTTATTCTCCTATAAACTGTGACATATTTATCACTATATTTATATACTTTACTTTGAAAGTTTTCATTTTCTATCGGTTCTTCCAAAGTTTCTATAACCACACGTGAATTTTCTTTTAACAAATTCAAATCCAAAAGAGTCGAAAGTAATTTTGTAGCCACGCTTTTCATTTTATATGGAGGATCTGCAAAAACCAAATCAAATATTTTTCCATTTAAATTTTTTAACGCCTTCATATAATCATCCAAGACAATATCGTAATCTTCTGAAGGAATTTTAATTTCATCAATAGTCTTTTTTATAGCATTTGTCGATAATTTTAACGCATCGACAAAAACAACATGTTTAGCTCCGCGAGATAAAGACTCAAGTCCATAAGCACCGCTACCAGCAAATAAATCCAATACTTCATATCCATCGATAGGACCGATAGCCGAAAATATAGATTCTTTTATTCTATCCATCGTTGGTCTAACGTCTTTAGAATCTGGTTGATTAATATGACGATGACGATATTTTCCAGCAATTATTCTTATCATAAACACCTCTAGTGTTATTTTAAAACATTTCTATCAACTTTGTCATCGATTTAATATAAATTGTGAGAAATCTTCTATTTGATCATCAGAAGAAGCAATGATTTCTTCTTTTTGTTTTTCCCATTTTTTATCCATAACAGCTACTACATTGAATCCTAAAGATTTAGCACATTTCATAGAAGCGAGAGAATCCTCAAAGAAGAGAATCTGATCAGGTTCTATTTTATATTCATTCAAGATTTCTTTAAAAAAATTTGTATTACTTTTATTTATCTTTAAATTTTGACTGGTATAAAAATGTTCAAAATAAGAAACAATGCCATATCTTTCTAAACAAGGCTTAAACATTTCTTCATTGCAAGATGTTGCTATTGCTAAATGAACATTTTTATTTTTCAAATAATCCAAAAACTCTTTTACACCTTTTTTTAAATTTACATTTTCAGCATATTCTTTAATTGCAAGATCAGACCATTCTTTCATTATCTGCTCTTCATCAATATCTAGTTTATATGTATTTTTTGTATAAGTTGCTGTTTCTTCGAGCGTCAAAGGAGCAATAGCAATATGATAATCTTCGCCCATTATCAAATTATGATTTTTAAAAAATAATAAATCGATATCATTCCAGATTTTCAAAGAATCTAGAATTGTTCCATCTAGATCAAAGAGAAATAATTTTATATTTTCAATTTTTTTCATGGCTTTATTATAAATTATTTTCAATGTATTTCATTTTGAAAACGCTTTATTTATAAAATTAATACATTTATTTTACATTGCCATGAATTGTATTTAATAAATTAATAAAAAAATTGCAAAAATAAAAAATATATGCATTTTGAAAACGCTTTATAAACACAATAATTATGTTATATGTTAAAATTATAGAGTTAAAACTAAATTTATGAGGTAACTTATGAAAAACATACGCAATATTGCAATTATAGCCCATGTTGACCATGGTAAAACAACTTTGGTCGACCAATTGCTTAAATATTCTGGAACTTTCCGTGACAATGAAAATGTTGCAACAAGAGTAATGGATTCCAATGATATCGAACGTGAAAGAGGAATTACTATCTTAGCTAAAACAACTGCTATTAACTATAAGGACTATAGAATCAATATTCTCGATACTCCAGGACATGCTGATTTTGCCGGTGAAGTTGAAAGAATTATGAACATGGTCGATGGTGTTGTTCTCGTCGTCGATGCTTTTGAAGGAACAATGCCACAAACTCGTTTCGTTTTAAAAAGAGCGTTAGAATATCATTTAAAACCTGTTGTTGTCATCAATAAAGTTGATCGTCCAAATGCTGATATTCAAAAAACATTAGATGAAGTATTAGAATTATTCATTGAACTCGGTGCTGATGATTCACTTCTCGATTATAAAACAGTCTTCGTCTCTGCTTTGAAAGGAACTTCAAGCTACGACATGGATTTATCCACACAAAAAGAAGGAATGGATCCATTATTTGAAACTATCATCAATGAAATTCCTGCCCCAAAAACCGATAGTGATGCTCCTCTTCAATTCCAACCATCACTTCTTGACTACAATGATTATGTCGGAAGAATCGGTGTTGGCAGAGTAGATCGCGGTACAATTCATGTCAATGATAATGTTACTTGTATCAGAATCGATGGAAGCACAAAAAATTTCCGCATACAAAAACTCTATGGTTATTTAGGTTTAAATCGTATAGAAATTGAACAAGCAGAAGCCGGAGATATCTGTGCTATTGCTGGACTTGCTGATATCAATGTTGGTGAAACTATTTGCGATCCAGCTCACCTTGATCCACTTCCACTTTTAAGAATCGATGAACCTACATTACAGATGACATTCTCTACAAACAATTCTCCATTCTCAGGAAGAGAAGGAAAATTATTAACTGCCAATAAAATTTACGAAAGACTCCTAAAAGAAACAAGAAAAGATGTTTCGTTAAAATTCACTCAACCTTCTCCAGAAACATTCATCGTTACTGGACGTGGTGAACTTCATCTTTCAGTTTTAATTGAATCCATGAGAAGAGAAGGTTTCGAACTTCAAGTTTCACGTCCTGAAGTTATTCTCAAGAAAATCGATGGAGTAGTCAATGAACCTTTTGAAGATTTACAAATTGATGTCCCAGATCAATATGTTGGAAATGTCATGGATTTAGTCGGAAAAAGAGGTGCTGAACTTTTAAATATGAATAGTGAAAACGGATTGACCAGACTCAATTACATCATTCCTTCTCGCGGTTTAATTTCCTTCAACAGCACATTCATGATTCTCACTTCTGGATATGGAATTATCAATCACTCATTTAGAGAATATCGTCCTATTGTTAAAATGAATATTGGACAAAGAAGTGTTGGTGTTTTAGTCGCTACAGATAGCGGTAATGCAACAGCTTATGCTATTAAATCAACTGAAGAAAGAGGAACTATGTTCATCTCTCCAGGAACCGAAGTCTACGAAGGCATGATTGTCGGTGAAAATAAATATGAAAACGATTTAGCTGTCAATGTTGTCAAAGCTAAAAACTTAACCAACCAACGTTCATCAAATAAAGACCAAACAGTTGTTTTAAAAACTCCAAGAAAACTCACCCTTGAAGAATGCTTAGACTATATCAACGCTGATGAATTAGTTGAAATAACTCCGAAAAGCATTCGTATGAGAAAGAAAATTCTTGAAACAACTTTACGTAAAAAATACGAAGCCCATCATCAAGACGATATAGCTTAATTGATTACATTTAAAAAATAATGTAATATAATTAATATAGATGGGAGGTCCATATGGCAAAACATAAAATTTGCATTGATTTAGGCACTGCCAATACTTTAATTTGGACAGATGCTGGAAAAACTATTGCTTTTAATGAACCTACCATTATCGCTATTGATAAACAAAAAAAAGAAGTAGTCGAAATCGGTTATTTAGCCCATAAGATGATTGGAAGAACTCCTTATGGAGTAGATGTAATCTTCCCGATTCAAAATGGAGTAATAGCCGATTTAGATGCTTGTTTAAAATACATCGAACGCGCATTCAATATATTGCGATTAGAAAAATTGCTCCATAATTCATATTTATATTTTGCAACTCCGAGCAATATAACACCTGTTGAACAAGAAGCTTTAATTCAACTAGGAATAAGATTAGGGGCAAAAAAAGTCAATATTGATTCCGCTTTAAAAATGTCAGCACTTGGAACTGGCACTGATATTTATTCACCTCATGGTACTTTGGTTCTCGATATCGGAGCAGGAGTAACCAATGTTGGAATAATAGCACTAGGCGATATTGTCTATACTAAAGCTTTTTATCTAGCTGGCAATTCTTTTACCAAAGCTATTATCAAACACTTAAGAAAAAATCATCATCTTGTCATCGGAGAAAAAACTGCCGAATATATTAAGATGAAAATTGGCTCTGTTAATCTAGAAAATAGCAATCAGTTATTAGAAGTTAATGGACGAGATCAAATAACTGGACTTCCGCATTCTATAATATTATCTGAAAATGAAATTGCAAATTGTTTATTACCATTTGCTCAAGAAATATTAGATCTAGTAATTGAAGCTCTAGAAAAATCTCCAGCTGAAATTACAGCCGATGTCGCAAATAACGGATTAGTTTTATGCGGTGGTGGTGGATTACTAAATGGCTTAAGAGAATATCTTTCAAGCAAATTAGGAATTATGGTTCATCTTGCATCATTCCCACAAGAAACTGTAATCAAAGGTCTTATCGAATATTCAAACAATTCATTTGTAAATAAATACGAAAAAGAAGAATAAAATAGTGCAATTTTAAAAAAGCTTTGATATAATATAGAAATGTTGGAGGTAGTGTTATGCTTATTGATGAAATTAAAAAAGCCAATATGCAGGCTTTGAAAGATAAAGATAAAGCAACCCGTGCTGCCTTATCAACAGTTATCAACAAATATATGCTTTTAAATGTTGAGAATAAAGCCAAAGGTAAAGAAACAACCGATGCTGATGTTATCAGCATTCTTCAAAAATCTGTTAAAGAATTAGAAGAAGAAAAGAATATGTTTGTTAAAGCTGCTCGTCAAGATAAAATTGATGAGATGAACATTCAGATAAACGCTGTTAAAAAGTATTTACCTGAAATGATGAGCGAAGATGAGATCAGAAAAATCATCTCCGGACTTGAAGATAAATCTGTCAAGTCAGTTATGGCTTATTTTAAGGAAAATTATGCCGGTAAGGTAGAAATGGCTAAAGTAAGTCAAGTTCTCAGATCCTTATAAAAGGATCCTTTTATGGGAAAATAGTTAAATGGTATAACCATGGTCTCCAAAACCATTATTGAGAGTTCGATTCTTTCTTTTCCCGCCATTAAAGAAGCGTTAGTTTGATACAGTAAAATGTGTCAAACTTTTTTTATTTTTACGAGGGTTCAATTCCTACCGTTGGTTCGAACATTCGAACTTTGATACATATAATTTTCATTTTAAATTGTGCATTTTTGAAATTTTATACGCTTACTATTGAACGATTACCTTAACAAATGAACGATTACAGGAACTAATGAACGTTTACCATAACTATTGAACGTTTACTGGAAAATGCGATGGATAAATTCGATGGATAAAATTCTTTTGTTTCAAATAACAATATGATATAATTTAGAAGAGTTGGGAGAGATAGAAAATGTCATTCAATATTTCTAATAGACGTTACACTGGAAGTAAATCTAAAATTGTTTCATGGATTGATAATATAATTGAAGAACACTGCATTAATTGTTCATCATTTTGTGATATTTTTGCAGGTACTGGTGTTGTAACAAATTCTTTAATTACTAAATTTAATAAATATGTCATTAATGATTTTTTATATTCCAATGAAGTAATATACAATGCATTTTTTTTGAAACAAAATTATAATCTTGAAAAAATATGTAAATTTGCTAGGAAATATAAAAAACTTGATTCTTCAAAAATATCTGATAATTATGTTTCGATAAATTATGGAAATAAATATTTTTCTTATGAAGATTCTCTTCAAATAGGATATATAAGAGAGGATATTGAAAAATATAAAGATAAATTAAATAAAAGAGAATATTATATTTTATTAGCATCGTTACTTTATTCTCTTGATAGATGTGCAAATACTGTTGGCCACTATGATGCTTTTTTTCAAAATAAATGTGTAAAAAGGTCATTTGTTTTTGAACTTATAACTCCTGTTATAACTTCAAAAGATGATTATAGAGATATTAAAATATATCGTGAAGATGCAAATTTATTAGCACATAAAATAAAATGTGATATTGTTTATATCGATCCACCTTATTCCTCTAGACAATATAGTCGTTTTTATCACGTTTTAGAAAATATAGTGAAGTGGGAAAAGCCTGAATTATATGGTACAGCATTAAAACCTGCACCTGAAAATATGAGTGAATATTGTGCTTCAAAAGCGCTAGATGCATTTACTGATTTAATTGCAAATCTTAAATGCAAATATATAATAGTTTCTTATAACAACACATATAATTCTAAAAGTTCTTCATCACGAAATAAAATGGAACTAGATGATATGCTAAGAGTTTTACAAGCTAAGGGAAAAACAGAAATTTTTTCAATTGAGCACCAAGCATTTAATGCTGGAAAAACAAATCTTGAAAATCATCAAGAATTATTATTTGTAACAAAGGTTGGTGTTAAAGATGAGTAATAGATCCCCATTTTTTTATGTAGGCGATAAATATAAATTAATGCCTCAATTATCAAAGTATTTTCCTAATAAAATAAATAATTTAATTGAGCCTTTTTGTGGTGGAGGTAGCGTATTTTTAAATACTAGAGCAAATGCTTATTTATCCAATGACAAAAATTATTACATGATTAAACTTCATAAATTTTTAAAATCTTACGCAAATAATAGAAATGCTTTTTTCAAAGAATTTGAAAATTTAATAAAGAAATATAATTTATCAGCTTCATTTTTAGGAATTAATGTACCAATTGAACTTAAGAAAAAATATGTTAAAACCTATTATGCAAAATATAATAAAGAAGGTTTTTTTAAAGCAAAAACTGATTTTAATTTAGATAAATCTAATATGATGCTTCTTTATTTATTACTTATATACGGATTTAATCATATGCTAAGATTTAATTCCTCTGGTGATTTTAATCTACCTGTAGGAAATGTTGATTACAACAAAAATGTTTTTAATGCTCTAAACGGATATTTTGATTTTATTGAAAAAGAGAATATCGAATTTTTCAACCAAGATTTTACAGAATTTTTAGAAAGTACTGAATATGAAAATGATGATTTTGTATATTTAGATCCTCCTTATTTGATCAGTGCATGCGAATATAACAAAGGTTGGACAGAGCAAAATGAATTAATTCTTTTACAACTTTTGGATAAATTAAATGAAAAAGGTGTTAAATTTGCTTTATCAAATGTATTTACACACAAAGGTAAAAGTAACGATTTATTAATTGAATGGTCTAAAAAATATCATGTCTATTCAGTTAAATCAAATTACATTAGTTATCATGACAATACAATAAAGGACACAAAAGAAGTTTTAATTACAAATTATATTGTGGAGGATGAAATAAATGAGCAAAAGAAAAAATGAATATAAACCATTGCTATTTACTACAACATTAAGAAATCCTGAAAGAATTAAAGACTTTCTTTCAATAATAGCTAAATATGATAAAGAAATATTAACTAATGATTTAATTGACAAAATTGTGTTTGATTTAATTTCTTCTAAAATTTATGTTCCAACATATGTTAATAAAAATTCTTATCTAAAAAAACAATTATCTTTTGATTCCCCTTTTTCGAAGATTGATACAGAAAAAATCATAGAAAATAGTAAGCAAGAACATAAAGAAGCTGGATTTGATCGGGGTTGGCCTTCAAGATTTGATACTTGGTATAAATTTCTAAAAGAACTAGGATTAGTTTATTATTCAATGAATGAACCTATTGAAATGTCTGAAGCTGGATTAAAATTGGTTATGGCAAATCAAGAAGGATATGAACATTTAGAAGAGCAAGTTTTCTTGAATTGCTTTGCAAAATATCAAAGAAATAATCCATTTCGACGCATAAGTAATCGCAATAATCCTTTGATACTTTTGCTTTCCACGATTAGTGAACTTCAAAAATATTATGGCACTTCTTTTAATGGTGTGTCTATTAAAGAAATACCTCTTTTTTTGGTGTGGAAAGATGATGATTATAAAGAATTATCAAAAAAAATTATCTTAATAAGAAAAACATATGGTTTTACTCCAAGTGATGATGCAGTTTATGAAATATGCAAAGAAATATTAGGATTAACAAATGAAGATGAAAAGAGATTTAAAAAGAGTAATATTTTAAAAGAACTTCCAGATGAATTTATTAGGAAAATGAGATTAACTGGACTCATATCAATTAGAGGAATGGGTAGATTTATAGATATTAATAAAACTGAACAATCAAAAATTAATTATGTTTTATCAAACTATTCAGAATTAAAGTCATTTACGTCGGAAAAAGATTATTTTGATTATATGAAAATTATTGATTCTAATTTGATAAATATTAAGAGAAATATAGTGTTTTCTAATGATGAATCAAGAAAGCTATTTTTACATTGGGTTGATTCGTTTGATTTAGATACGCTTATTTCGGAAATCAATATTTTAATCAAAGCAAATGCTAAATCCACTAATGATACTCTAAAATATATAAATGAACCATTAAGATTAGAGTTTATAACTGCATTAATGCTTCAAAAACAATTTAAAAATGTTTTAGTTAAACCAAATTATTCGTTCGATGATGAAGGCGTACCTACATCATTTGCCCAAGGTGGAACTCCTGATATTGAATGTTTAGATGAAAATGGTGATGTTTTATTTGAAGTCACATTATTGACAGGAGTAACACAAAATATTAGAGAAATGCCAGCAATTTGTAGGCATTTGCAAGAAAGAAAAGAAAAACAAAAAAATTCATTTAGTGTAATGATTGCTCCTTATATTCATAACGACACTTTAAAATATGCTCAATTTGCAAAGTTTAAAGACGATTTAGATATTGTAACAATCGATATACCTACATTTAGTCAAACTATAAAAGGAAAAGAAAATATTTTTGAATATAGATCTTAATAAAAAGATTATTAAAATTAATTATTTCGTGGTAATTTAATTGAGTATAATAGGAGGATTTTATGTTAGAGCAAATTATTAAATTAAATAAAAATAATAGTATATCAGTTTATAAGCCATCTGAATGTAACTATTGTAATAAAGGTGTTGATTTGATTTTTTGTGATTCTTTTATTGCTGAATTTTATTCTGAAAGCATTTTATGTGTTTCATATAAATGTCCTGTTTGTCAACAAATAATTATTTGTAAATATAATTTATCTACACTTGGTTATAGTAATATGTTTATTTCTCCAATACCTCCTTTTGAAACTTTAGGAGGAGAAGGTATTAGTAAAGAATTTTCTAATGAAATTAATAAAGTAAGTCCATCTTTTGTTAAAATTTTTAATGATGCCTATAGAGCAGAACAAATTGGATTGACCGAAGTGGTAGGATTAGGATACAGAAGGTCGTTTGAATTTTTAATAAAAGACTATGCCATTAGTCAAGAAATTGATGAAACAAAAAGAAAAAACATAAAAAAGATGCAACTATCACAGGTTGTTAACACCTATTTTCCAAATGGAAAAATTAAAGAACTAATAACTAGAGCTACTTGGATTGGAAATGATTTTGCCCATTATGAAACAAAGCATTCGGATATAAATTTAGAAGATTTAAAACAATTAATATTATTGTCTGCCTCTAGAATTGATGAATCACTTAAGATAAAAAAATACATAGAAAAAGTTGAAAGAAAATAACAATAAATTACGTTATTTAAAAATGGTGGTGGTAAATTGAAACATAGTCATTATGAATATGAAAAAATTATGCGAAATAGGCCTCATGTTGTTATTTTAGGTGCTGGAGCAAGCATGGCTACTATTGATAATGGCGATAAAAATGGGCGTCCTATTTCTTGTATGAACAATTTTTTAAATAATTTGGGTATTAAAAATATTCTTGATGGAATAAAAATTGAAACAAAAAGCGATAACTTAGAAGATATATATTCTGAGCTTGATGAAAAATCAAAAACGAATGAAGATTATCAAAAAAAGAAACTAGAATTAGAAAATGCTATTTTTGATTATTTTGATAAATTCGAAATACCTGACACACCAACAATATATGACTATTTATTATTAGGTTTAAAGGAAAATGATTTGATAGCTTCATTCAATTGGGACCCATTTTTGATTCAAGCTGGTAATAGACTAATTGAAAAGAGAATTATTTCATCTGATAAATTACCTAAAGTAGTTTTTTTACATGGAAATGTTGGAGTGTGTTATGATACAAAATTAAATAGAGCTTATATGTTTTCTCATTATGACAGTAATTATAAAAAATCACAATTGCTTTATCCCATTAAAAACAAAGATTATACTTCCAATATAATGATTTCTGAATCATGGAAAATGCTGCAAAATTATTTAAAATCAGCATATATTTTAACAATTTATGGTTATGGAGCACCTAAATCTGATGTTTCAGCAATTAAATTATTAAAAGATGCATGGGGAAGTAATAGTAACAGACAATTAGAAGAAATTGAAATTATTGATATAGCAGATGAAAATAATTTAACAGAAAGATGGAACCAATTCATTTTTGATAATCATTATAGATGTAAAAAAAGTTTTTACGAATCAATGATTTTTCAATGCCCAAGAAGAACGTGCAATTATTTATTTGATGTAACTATGCTTTCTCTTTTTGGAAAAACTAATATAGGGTTCAAAAAAGGAATGTCTTTTTCTGAAATGAAAGAAAAAATAAAACCACTTATTTTAGATGAACTAGAAAATAAAGATTCACTTGTGGATCCGTATCTTTCTTGCATTAATTTTACTGATGAAAAATTACCTAATTATTGGAAAGACTTTGATAAAAAATAGAATAAATACAAAATATTTTATAAATTTAAATTGGCACCATCCTATTGCGAGTGGTGTTTTTCTTTACATTGCTATATGAAAGAGCCTATTTGAATGATATAATTAAATAGAAAAAAGAAACAAGTTAGGCCTACTATATCAAAATAGTTCTCTTTAACTTAGGGAAGGGGGCTTTTTTGTGCCTAAATACAGATCATTCACAGAATACTTGCAAGATAATTATTACTATCAGATTAAGGAATCACTTTTAGATTTTGTAAAAGAAAATGGATTGAGAAATGAAGATAGTCAATTAATTAAATACGATGATTTTGATATTGTTTCTTTGAAGATTTATAGAGTTAATTTTACCAAGTCAGAATGCAGTAATGTTGAATTTGACTTTTATCTTAAAGCAGTATTTTTAGTTAATAATGGATTTGATAGAACTGTAGATTCGTTTGTTGGAAGCATGACTGGCTCATTTAGTAAAGGTTTTAAAGAAAAAGATAATGTTGATGTAACTGATGATAATCAATGTGAAGGTGTATTTACTAAAGCTCTTGTACCTGTAATGCGTAAAGACGATTATGATAGATTTGCAACTAATTTTTTAAAGCAATTTTATCCAGAAGCACTTGAAACTCCAATGAAATTTGATATTGCAAAAGTAGCTAAAAGCAATGGGCTTTGTTATTATTCAGCACCACTTGAAGATGATATTTTAGGTGTTACATATTTTGCTGATGATAAAGCAGAAGTATATGATAAAGAAACTGGTGAAATAAAATTAATAGATGTGCATCCTGGGACTGTACTCATTAGTTTAGATAAAATAGAAGAACGAGGAATGGCAGTAACAAGAAATACTTTTGTACACGAAGCTGTTCACTGGTTCTTCCATAGAAATTATTTTGAACTTCAACAATTATTAGATAGTGAAAGGACAAGAGCTGTATGTTATCGTGGTGCTTCTTACTATACAAATAGTGAAATTGAATGGATGGAAAAACAAGCAAGAGCATTAACTCCTAGAATACTTATGCCTAAAAAGCCATTCTTACAAAAATATAGAGAAGTAAAAGAAGAAGTAGAAAATTGCGAAGAATATAATGACAAAATAAAAGTTATTTCTGAAATAATTATTCGCTTGGCTAAGTTCTTTGGTGTTTCAAAAGAATCAGTAAAATATAGATTAATTGATTTAGGAGTTAGAACAGCATCAGGTGTCTTTAATTATATTGATGGCAATTACTTAAAACCATTTACTTTTAAATATAATTTCTTAAAGGATCATCAAACATTTATCTTAAGTTATCAGTCCTATTCTAGATTAATGGAAAACAATCCAAGCATTAGACAAGCAGTGTTAGAGCAAAAGTTGATTTATGTTAATGGTATGCTAGTGGCGAATAATCCGAAGTATGTCAAAATAACAGGAAAAAGATGCTCATTAACAGAATATGCATTAAATAATGCTCATGAATGTGCTTTAGTATTTAATATTTACCATGATTTCGATGATACATTAAAAAGTAAAGATAAATGTTTCTTCTTGTTTTCTTCAACACATCATACCAATTTAAATGCAAGTGTATCTGAAGATCAATTATATGCGGTTTTAAATAATGTTGATGAAAACAATCTTCACTTTCTAAATCATAGAAATAAAATACCATCTGATTTTGTTGGAACTCTTAAATATCATATGGATAAATGTCATTTCAATCAGCAGGATTTATCATATGAATCTGACATTAATGATAAATATATTTCACAAATTGCAAATGGAAAAAGGAATCCAACTAAAATGGAAGTTTTAAAAATGTCATTAGCTATGAAATTATCGTATCCTTATTTAACAGATATGCTTAGTAAAGCTGATGTTGGACAATTAAGTTCCTCTGGTTCTGACAATGCTGCATTACTTGCCTGTTTATTAGTTAATGGAAGACGTGGATTAGAAGAAGCTTATAAAATGTTAAAGTCAATTGGCAGAGAATGCTTACTCGATCTATCAAAAAAATATATTGAAGAAAGAAATTTATAATAAAGTTGTTAACACAATTGCAATTTAATAGAATGGAGAAATTTATGAATAAGAAATTAGTGAGAGAATTTTTAATTATTACTTTTGTTATAATGTTAGTATTTTGGGGTGGCTGTGCTTTAATCAGTCAAATATTTGATCTAACAGTCAATAATATCTTTTTAAGAATCATGCATATGATTGGTGGATTTTCTCCAACTATAGCTTCATACGTATCTTTAAAGAGAAATAATGTAGTAACTGGCTTTAAAGAATGGTTAAAAAAAGCATTTGATATAAAGCACAATATTTTGGTTTATGTTTTGGTAATTGTGTATGCAGCTATTTATTATGTTATAGGATGTGCAATAAATGGTTTTGAGGTAGGTGCTCCAATATTTATGCTAATAGTACTTATCCCAATGATGTTATTTGGTGGCGGAAATGAAGAAGTTGGTTGGAGAATGATATTGCAGCCAGAACTCGAAAAGAAATTTAAATTTCATTTAGCAACAATTTTTACTGCTGTTATTTGGTGGCTATGGCATTTACCAATATTTTTTATAAAAGGTACAGCAAATTATACTATGAACTATTTTATGTTTGGAATTATGTGTTTAATGTTAAGCTATGCCTTAGCAACAATAAGAAAAGTATCAAAAGGCGTATTTCCTTGCATATTAACACATTGTTTAATAAATGGTTTATCAGCAACATTAGTATTTAATTATAGTTGGTTAAGTTGCTGTATAAGTTTAGTTGTTACAATAATAGTATCCATTATAATTTTAAATATAAATAAAAAGTTTCAAAAGTCACATTCTACAGATGGCAACTTATGAATAGAATAATTTTTAAAATTTGAGGTAATAAAATGGTTAACACATATAAAAAATATATTGTTTTATTTATAGAAATATTGATAATTGTTGGATTAACATTTTCTTCTTGGTTAATTCCATATATTTCAAATTTATCATTAAGATTAATTGTTAGAATAATACTTAATCTATTAATAGGCTTAAGTAGTTATATTGCGATAAAAATGTCTAATATTGAAATCGATTTTGAATGGAAAAAATATAAGCAATTTATTATAGGTGCTTTAATAGCGTTTGGCTTATCTATAATTATTGCGTGGATTCCAGCTTTATGCGGATTTTCGCTAGTTGGAAATCATATGGATTTTGTATGGTGGGAATTCTTTTATAATTTGTTCTTTTATTTATTAATTGTAGGTCCAGTAGAAGAATTAGTTTTTAGAGTATATTTTCAAAAAACATTTGTTAGTATGTTTTCTAAGAATAGATGGATAGGAGTAATAATTACTTCAGCGTTATTTGGACTTTGGCATTTAATAAATGGCTCTCTTATTCAAGTATTATTTACATTTGGAATTGTTCTTGTATTTGGCTTAACAAAAGAATATATAAAAGATTTACATTATCCAGGCATCGCATTATCTCATGGCTTATACGATTTTCTAAATTATATAGTCACTTTAACTATTGCATAAAAAATTCAAAACTATGGTACGTGAAAATTTTAATTCTTAAGAATAATTTATAAAAAAACGGAATTTGAATTCCAATAAAATACATATAAAGCATATTAATTTGACTTACTCAGAAATGGGTAGGTCTTTTTTTATGCTCAAAATTGTGAAAAATCATAACAAAATGTCAATTTTTCAGTGGAATTTAAATTCCTAAACAAATTCAAATCGTTCAATTATTATGTAGCTAAATTTAGAGAGTGATCGCTCTAATTTAGAATTATCTAGGCTACCTGGAATTGCTAACCATATAGTAATCGCAACTAGATAATTCGAACAAATAAATCATCGCAGAACTTACTATTGCGAAGATAAGTACTGCAAACGAAATGGAAATCTAATGAAGACATCCATTATCTTTTGCTGTGCTTTCTTTTAGCAACTTTAGATACTTGTTCCTTTTCGTCGAATGGATGTCGGAAGGGAACATACATGAAAATTATCTATCGTTTTGATGATGGAAAAACATCTGAAGTTGAAGTCGATGAAAAGTTAGGATTGACCATTTCGGCAATTGAAAGAGAAACAGAAAACTACGAAAGAAAATGTAGATACTGGAACATAATGCGAATTGATTATGATGGTGCATCAGTAGCTGATTATGACACACCAGCTTTGTATGTTGAAAGAAAAGAAGAACTAAAGAAAATAGATGAATTCTTTAAATTACTTACACCAATACAAAGAAGAAGACTTCTTATCCGCTACGACGATCCAAGTATTAGTTTACGTGAAATTGCAAGAATGGAAGGAGTCGATATAAAGACAATTCGTGAGTGCTTTGAAGCTATACAAAAGAAATATATTAAATTTTTCAAGAAGTAACACCCCTCAAATTAATGACAAATTCTCCTAAAGGTGAAAAGGCAAGAAACGGCCATTTCAAAGGAGGATTAATAAATGAAAAAGCTTAAAATTAACGTTTCAAAAAATCCTATGAATGATGCAATTGTTAATTACAAATCTGTAGGTATCAAAAAGAAATTATTTTCGAAACTATTTGGTGAAAAAGCTAAAGTTGCGATTATAGTTCCTGGAAATTATGTAAAAAGTATTGAGATTAGTAATGCAAAAAGCGAGGAATTTGAAAATGGGACCAGAGAAGCACAGTAAGAAATATGCTCCTAGTAAAAGTTCTATTTGGCTTAATTGCCCGCTTTCAACATTACTAAATGATGGTAGCAATAATGAACCAAATGAAGCTAGTATATTTGGAACACAATGTCATGAATTAGGAGCAGCACTTATTTCTAAATCTTTAAATATTATTGACTATGAAAAAGAAAGTGAATCTATTGAAGAGATCATAAAAAGGCTAGATAAATACACACCAGAAATGCAAAGTCTTGCTGATTTTTACGCTAATTATGTAATTAATGTAGTCGATTTTGAAAAGCGAAGATCTAATAGTGATCCACTAGTAGTAGTTGAACAATTTATAGATATGCCATTTGATGAAGATGCAGGTGGAACACTCGACTTTGGAATGATTAGTTCTTATAACGGTGGAACATTAACAATTATTGATTTGAAAACTGGAAGATTACCTGTACTAGCTTTTAATAAAGACACTGGTCGTTTTAATACTCAGTTAGGTCTTTATGCACTCTATTTTTACAAAGAATATAAAGACATTTATCCAATTAAAAATGTTCGATTAGTTATTTATCAACCAGTAATAAACAATACCAATGATTATGAAATGTCTATTAATGATTTGTTGGATTTTGAAACTAGTGTAGTTTTACCAGCAGTTGAAAGATCTAAATCAGACAATCCAGAGGCTATCAGCGGTGCATATTGTAAGTATTGTTCAGCAAAAGCAATATGTGGTCAAAGAAACGATGATAATTCTAATGTTATAGCAGATACCAGTAAGAAGGTAGAAATGTTAAGTGACGATGAAATTGAAGAATTATTACCTAAACTTGATGAACTTATTCAATATGCCAATGATGTTAAAGAGTTTGCATTAAAACGAGCTATGAAAGGTCATAAATGGAAAGGCTTCAAATTAGTTCATGCAAAAGTACAACGAAAAATTGGTGATGAAGAAGCAGTTATAAAAGTATTAAAAGATAATGGCTTTGATCCATATGCAAATCAAAAAATAGCAACAATAACAGAATTAACTAAAAGATTAGGAAAAGAAAAATTTAAGGAATTAGTTAATCCTTATATCACTATTCAAGAAGGCTCAATTTTACTAGTGCCTGAAGCAGACATTAGAGAAGAAGCAAAGATCATAAATGAAGGAGATAAATAATAATGAAATTAAATATAGAATCAGGAATAAAAAAACGTGCAATTAAGTGCATAATTATGGGTTGTGAAGGAATTGGTAAGTCCACATTGGCTGCCAAATTTCCTGAACCTTTATTCATAGATACCGAAAATGGTACAAGTAGTTTAAATGTTAGAAGAATCATCTGTAATAAATCTTGGACTGACTTGATCGAAATAGTTAATGAAATCATCAAAGAGCCATCAATTTGTAAAACGCTTGTTGTTGATACTGCTGACTGGGCTGAACAATTAGCTGAAGAATATGTTTGTAGCAAAAATAGAGTGGCATCAATTGAAGCAATAGCATATGGCAAAGGTTACACATATGTTGCCGATGAATTTACCATACTTCTTAAATTATTAGATAAGTGTATTGATTTAGGATTAAATACAGTATTCACCGCACATGCAAAACCTAGAAAGTATGAACTACCAGAAGAACAAGGACAATTTGATAGATGGGAAATGAAACTATCAAGACAAGTCGCTCCTTTATTAAAAGAATGGTGTGACATGCTATTGTTCTGTAACTATAAAACCTATGTGGTTACAACTGAAAATAATAGAAAGAAAGCTCAAGGTGGAAAGCGAGTAATGTATACAACTCATCAACCAACATTTGATGCAAAGAACCGCTTTGGTTTGCCTGAAGAGTTAGATTTGGATTTCTCATCAATTGCTCATTTGTTTGCAACACAAAGCCCTGAAAAAGGCCAAATTTGCGAAACTAAACAAGGAGAAAGACCAACAATTACAAAACTTAAATCAATGATTGCAGAAGCTGGCGTTGATGAAGCTGATGTTAAAAAGATAGTTGCCTTAAGAGGACATTACAAAGAAGAAGATTCACTTGATTCCTACACTGATGATTTCATTACAAGATGGATGATTCCTAATTGGAAGAAAGTATTAGAAGCAATAAAAGAAAGTAAGGAGAATAAATAACTATGGAAAATATAAATCAAAATATGGAAATGGACTGGAATGATACCATTTTAGAAGATGGTCAAGATTTAGTTTTATTAGATGAAGGTGACTATAACTTCATTGTTACTAATTTTGAAAGAGGTAGATTCCTAGGAGGACAAAAAATCCCTGCATGTAATAAAGCAACAATAACAGTTCAAGTAGAGACTGAAAAAGGATTATCAGTAATTAAATTTGATTTGCTTTTATATAGAAGTGTTGAATGGAGAATTTCATCATTCTTTAGATGCATTGGACAAAAGAAACATGGTGAAAAATTAACTATGAATTGGAATCAAGTTATAGGTTCAAAAGGTAGAGCACATATAACTCAACGAAAATATACTAATCAATATGGTGAAGAAAAGACAATTAATGATATAGGTAGATTTATTGACTATGATCCTAAATTTTTTGCTATAGATACACAAGCTAATTATCCCGACATCAATACGGATGATCTCCCTTTCTAATGAGGTTTATATATGCTTAGACCTTATCAAGAAGAAGCGGTAAAAGCTATACATAACGAATGGGATAGTGGAAGGAAGAATGTTTTATTAGTTCTTCCAACAGGTACAGGAAAGACAGTGTGCTTTTCTCAAGTAGTTAGTGATCAAATTAGTGATGGCTCAAGAGCTTTAATTATTGCTCATCGTGGTGAGTTGTTAGAACAAGCAGCAGATAAATTGAGAATAAACAATGGTGTTGATTCGGCTTTAGAAAAGGCTGAGTCTTCATCTTTAAATTCTATGTTTCCTGTAACAATCGCTTCTGTTCAATCTCTATCACAAATAAACAGATTAAATAAATTTCCTAAAGATTATTTTAAAACAATCGTTGTTGATGAAGCTCATCATGCAATGTCTGATTCTTATCAAAGAGTACTACAACATTTTGATACTGCCAAAGTACTAGGAGTTACAGCAACTCCATCGAGAAATGATCAACGTAACTTGGGACAATTCTTTGAATGCAAGGCTTATGAATACACAATGAGACAAGCAATTAAAGATGGTTATTTATGCCCTGTAAAAGCTCAAATGATACCACTAGAAGTAAATATTTCTAATGTTGGCTTATCAAATGGTGATTATGCTGCTGGTGAAATTGGTGATGCACTTGAACCTTATTTGAATCAAATTGTTTTAGAAATGCTTAATTACTGCAAAGGTAGGAAGACAGTCGTTTTCTTACCATTAGTAAAAACATCACAAAAATTCTGTGAATTACTTAATTTACATGGTTTTAGAGCAGCTGAAGTAAATGGTAAAAGTATAGAAAGAAAAGAAATATTAGAAGACTTTGAAAAAGGTGAATATGACGTTTTATGTAATTCAATGCTTTTAACTGAAGGTTGGGATTGTCCAGCAGTAGATTGTGTCATTGTATTAAGACCTACTCGTGTTCGTTCTTTATATCAACAAATGGTAGGGAGAGGAATGCGATTAAGTCCAGAAACAGGAAAGAAAGAATTATTACTTCTTGATTTTTTATGGATGACTGAAAGACACGATCTATGTAAACCTTCAGCGTTAATTGCTAAAGATGAAGATGTCGCTGCAAGAATAGATAAGAAAATACAGGATAAAGAATCTGGTATTGATTTAATTGAAGCAGAAGAAGAGTCTGAAACTGAAATTGTTCAAGAAAGAGAAGAAGCGTTAGCTCGTGAACTTGAAACAATGCGTAGAAAGAAACAAAAGCTAGTAGATCCAATTCAATATGCCTTTTCTATTGCAGCAGATGACTTAGCTGATTATGAACCAACATTTGCTTGGGAAATGGCTCCAGCTTCAAGTAAACAATTAGAGTATTTGGAAAAACATGGTATTTATCCTGAAAGTGTTACTTGTGCTGGAATGGCAAGTTTATTAATTGAAAAACTTAAAAATAGACAAATTGAAGGTTTAGCAACTCCTAAACAAATTAGATTTTTAGAAAGATATGGTTTCCTTCACGTTGGCCTTTGGATGTTTGAAGCAGCAAGTAAGATGATTACTAGAATTTCAAATAATAACTGGTATTTACCAAGAGGAATTGATCCTAAATCTTATCAACCATAGGAGGTAAATCAATGGATAATAAAGAAAATATTTTAGAAGCTTTAAATTTTATAGATCCTGCAAGTCTATCATATACAGATTGGTTACGTGTCGGGCTCTCCCTTAAACAGGAGGGCTTTTCGTGCGCTGTGTGGGATAATTGGTCTCGTTCCGACAAGAGATACAGACAAGGTGAATGTGAGCGAAAGTGGGCAGGTTTTAGCGGTTCAAGTAAACCAGTAACAGGAGCTACTATAGTTCAAATGGCCAAAGATAATGGTTATCGAGTAGTTACTGCGCATTCAGAAAATATGTGTATGGATTGGAACGATGTCATTGAATATGATGGCTATGAAGAAAAGGATGATAGATTAAAACCAACAGAGCAATTAGCACTTTATCTTCAAACTTTATTTGCTCCTGATGATTACATTGGCATTATTACAAACGATTCATTTAAAGACAAAGATGGTAAATGGAAACCTATGCGTGGTGTATTTGATAGAACGCAAAAAGAACTATTGGAGCTATTAAGAAAATATCCTAATGATCTAGGAGCAACTATTGGTGATTGGAAACCTGAAGCTGGTGCTTGGATAAGGATAAACGCTTTAGATGGTAAAGGTGCTAGAAAAGAAAATGTCACAAGCTATAAATTCACGCTTATTGAATGTGATTCTATTCCTTTAAGTGAGCAAAGAAAGGCTTATGAAACACTCAATCTCCCTATAGCAGCACTTGTCTATAGTGGTAGTAAAAGTTTACATGCAGTCGTTCATATTGATGCTAAAGATAAAAAAGAATATCTAGAAAGAACTGAATTTCTTTATTCGTATTTGAAAGAAAAAGGACTAGATTTTGATATACAAAATAAAGATGAAAACCGAATGTCTAGACTCCCTGGAGCAACCAGAAATGGAAAAGAACAATCACTACTTGGTGTCAATATTGGACCACTTACTTATAGTGATTGGTTAGAGTCATTAAACGAAGAAGAATTGATAGAAGATAACATATCCGAAATGGTTAAAAATCCACCAATGTTAGCACCTGAAATAATAGAAGGAGTTCTTAGAAAAGGACACAAATTGCTTTTAAGTGGCGCTAGTAAATCAGGTAAAAGTTTTGCTTTAATCGAACTTTCTATTTGCTTTGCAGAAGGCTTAAAATTCTTAGGATTTCAATGTAAAAAAAGTAAAGTTGTATACATAAATTTTGAAATAGATCGAGCTTCTACAATCAAGCGTTTTATTGATGTTTATGCTGCTTTAGGAGTGAAAAATCCATTAGACAACATTATTGCTTTGAACCTTAGAGGAAAGGCTAAACCACTTAATGAATTGGTACCTACTTTAGTAAAAAAATACAAAGGAAAAGGTATCGATGTTTTTATCATAGATCCAATTTACAAAGTCATTACAGGTGATGAAAACAACGCTACTGAAATGGCTCAATTTTGCAACCAGTTTGATAAGATTTGCGACCAACTAAATGCAACGATTATTTATGCTCATCATCATTCAAAAGGTACTCAAGGCTCTAAAACAGCTCAAGATAGAAGCAGTGGATCAGGTGTATTTTCTCGTGATCCTGACGCTATTATGGACTTTATTGAACTAGATCTAAAAGAGGAGTTTAGAAAGCAATACCTAGATGATGATACAACTGATAGTGCTTGGCAAGTTGAATTTATTACAAGAGAATTTAGAAAGCCAAAGACTAGAAAATGTTGGTTTAAGTATCCTCTTCATGTCCTTGCTGGAGATGAGCTTAATACGCAATATGCTAAAGGTGAGGCACCAGAAACAAAAGTTGCTCATAAGAATTCAAGAAAAGAAAAACTTATATCAGCTTATGAAGTTAACAACTTAGATGGTAATGGTGTGGCACTTGATGTGCTGGCTGAATATTTAGAAATGTCAACTAGAACAATGCGAAGATACATTGCTGAAAATACTGAATTTGTTATAAAAGACAACATTGTAAAATTAGCAAAAAATAGGGTTGTGACAGAGTGACAAAAATCCTATTTATTACATAAATAGTAGGCCAAGGACAGTCAGGGTGTAGTACATAACAAAGGCTTGAAGTACCTTTGTCATTACTAACACCTGCCTAGTCTGTCCGTTGCGACGAAGAAGCAAAGAAAAGAAAAAAAGAAAAATCGAAAAAAGGAAACTTGAAAAATGGAAATAAAAAATTTGAAAAGAGGTGTATGAAAATGAAGATGTTCTTGTTACTAGATCCACCAACTACAACAGCTCAAATGAAGAAGATTGGAATAGTACATGGTAAGCCTTATGTTTATACACCTGAAAATGTTAAACAAGCCAAAGATGTAATTATTAAGCATCTCACACCATTTAAACCAGAAGCTCCTTTGACTGGGCCACTTGAATTAAATGTTAACTGGTACTTTCCAAAAGGAACAAAACATAAGCATCTAGAATGGCGTATTACAAAACCAGACACTGATAACTTAGAAAAGATGTTAAAAGACTGCATGACTGAACTTGGCTTTTGGAACGATGATGCTCAAGTAGTTAGTGAGCATGTTGATAAAGTTTGGTCAGACGAACCTACAGGTATTGCGATTGAAATAAAACAATTAAACAAATTCAAGGAGGACACATGATATGGATGCAAAAGAATACTTATCTCAAATTAGAAAACTAGAACATAAGATCTACTGCATGAAACTTCGCTACGAAGAATATGAAAAGATGAGTCTTACAATTCCAGGACCAACCTATGGCGAAAAAATAGGAACAAATCCAAATCGTAATACTGATGCTCCATTTCTTAAGTGGCTTTACAAGAAAGATGAATTAGAGCGTGATATCATTGCTCTTGAAGAAAAACTAAAAGAGATTAAAACTGAAGCACTTTTAAAAATTGAAAGCATTGACAATGAAAGTTATAAAACAATTTTAATAAAAAGATACTTTGAAGGAAAAACATGGGATGAAATAGCAACTATTATTTTTGTTTCAAGATCAACAGTAAAAAGATGGCATGAAGAAGCAATCAATATACTAAGCAAAAAAATTATTGTATAATTAAAATAAGGAGGTGATATGCATGAAATTATGTGCTATTCTGCTCCCTATTATAGTTTCAATAGCTTGATTTTGAGTTCCATTGTTATATGCAATGAACTTAATAGAGTTTTATTGGTTCGTTATAATAGGAGTAATTGGAACACTTGTATTAATTTTATGTGCTATTTTTGAAATAATAAAATTGTATAAAATTAACAAGTAAAAAAACTCCAGGAGGTTGATTGTTCTAGACCTCCAATCCAATTAATTTTGAACCGCAATGAGCCACGATGAACCACAATGAACCGTTGTGAACATGTCAATAGTGTGGTAGTATTATACTAGGCGAAAGCTAAAGAAATACGAGGTCAACAGAGTAACATCTGCTGGCCTTTTTTCGTACTCAATTTCTGAAAGGAGGAAAGCCAATGCCACATAAATTTAAAAAGCCTTGTAGTTATCCTGGCTGTCCTAACTTAACAGAAGATACTTATTGTGATGAACATAAAAATCTAGTTGCTAAAAATTATAACAAGTATCAAAGAGCATCTGATCATAGTAAAAAGTATGGTCGTGATTGGAAACGAATAAGAGATAGATATGTTAAAAAGCATCCTCTTTGTGAAAGATGTTTAAAAGAAGGTAGATTTACTAGAGTTGAAGAAGTTCATCATATCCTACCAGTTAATCGTGGTGGTACAAATGATGAAAGTAACTTAATGAGTGTTTGTAAAAGTTGTCATAACAAAATACATATCGAGCTTGGTGATAGGCATGTTCGTGAGGGGTAGGGGGAGTCAAATCTCTACAATTTTCATCACGGAGATCGGCGTGGGCTTTCGTGCGTAAAAATTAGAGTTCAAACGGGGTAATAGCCTCGTTTTTGTTTTGGAGGTGATTAGCTATGGCTAAAGATGGAACTATGCGTGGTGGACCTAGAGCTAATTCAGGTCCAAAGAAAAAATCACTAGCTGAAAAAGTAATTGAAGGAAGAGTTGAACTTGATAGTTCCGCTACAGTATTACCTGAACCAGTTGAAATAGAAGGTGTAGATGTTCCTCCAGTTAAAGACTTTTTAAAAGCAAAGCAAAAGAATGGTAAAGATTTATGTGCTGAAGAAGTTTATAAAACAACTTATCTTTGGTTGAAAAAAAGAGGTTGTGAAAAATTTGTAAGCACACAGCTCTTAGATCAGTACGCAATGTCAGTATCTAGATGGGTACAATGTGAAGAAGCAATTAGTGAATTTGGTTTTCTTGCAAAACATCCTACAACTGGTAATGCAATGCAAAGTCCTTATGTTGCTATGAGTCAAAATTATATGAAGCAAGTAAATCAAGTTTGGTTTCAAATTTATCAAATCGTCAAGGATAATTGCTCTGACAATTATGGTGGTTCAAATCCACAAGACGATTTAATGGAAAGATTATTAAAGACAAGGAGAGGTTAAAAATGTATGAAAAAGTAAATCCAAGTCATCCTGATAAGGTGGCTGATAGAATTGCTGGTGCTATTGTTGACTTAGCATATACACAGCAAAACAATCCTAGAATTGCAGTTGAAGTATTGATTGGTCATGGTAAGTGCCACATCATTGCTGAAACTTCTGCTTATATCGATATTAAAGATATCAAAGCTGCAGTGAAGCGCATAGCTGGCAATGTTGATGTTAATTATATTGAAGTCCCTCAAGATAAACATTTAGCTGATAATCAAGAAGGAACAATTAAATGTGGTGATAATGGAATTTTTAAAGGAGTACCATTAACTAAAGAACAAAAAGAATTAGCTAGAATAGCAAGAAATATTTATTCTAAATATCCTTGTGATGGAAAATACATCATTGATAATGAAAAGCTAATTATTTGCCAAAGCAATGCAAAAACTAGTGATTTAAAACAAATTTACAAAAACGCAAAAATAAATCCAATTGGTGATTGGACTGGAGGTACTAATGTTGATACAGGAGCTACTAATAGAAAACTTGGCAGTGATATGGCTGATTCTGTTACTGGTGGTGGTCTACATGGAAAAGATCTATCAAAGGCGGATGTAAGTATTAATGTTTATGCTTTTTTAAAAGCTCAAGAGACTGGAACAACAATTGAACTCAGTTGTGCTATAGGTGATGAATATGTTGATAATCGACCTTATTCAGAAATTGTAGAAATAGCACGAGAGTTCATTTTTGATTTAGGCGGATTTGAGAAATTTGCAGAATGGGGATTAATCTAATGAAAACGACAACAGAATTAAATCTTGTATCAATTGATAAACTTATCCCTTATGTAAATAATGCAAGAACACATAGTCCAGAACAAATAAATAAACTAATGGCAAGTCTTCGTGAATTTGGCTTTATTAATCCAGTAATTATTGATAAAGCCTTTAACATTATTGCTGGTCATGGAAGAGTACTAGCTGCTAGAGCTGAAGGAATACAAGAAATTCCATGTGTTTTAGTTGATTATTTAACTGAAGCACAAAAGAAAGCTTACATTTTAGCTGATAACAGAATGGCAATGGATGCAGGTTGGGATGAAGAATTATTAAAAGTTGAATTAGAATCATTAGAAGGTGAAGCGTTTGATTTATCTCTTACTGGTTTCGATGAAAAAGAACTTGCAGATTTATTTAAAGAAGATAGTGAAATTCAAGATGATGATTATGATTTAACAGCAGCATTAGAAAAAGCATCATTTGTTGAAAAAGGTGACAGATGGATAGTTGGTAGACACGTACTTTATTGTGGTGATGCAACAAATGAAGAAGATGTAAATAAATTAATGGAAGATAAAAAAGCTAATTTAATTCTTACTGATCCTCCTTATGGTGTATCTTTCTGTTCAAGTGCTGGACTTAAAATACAAAATGATTCTCTAAAAAATGAAGACTTTTATAACTTCCTTTTAAAAGCATTTAAGAATATGGTTACACATGTTGAAGCGGGTGCTAGTGCCTATATTTTTCATGCAGATACAGAAGGCTTAAATTTTAGAACTGCATTTGTTGATGCAGGATTTCATTTAGCAGGTTGCTGTATTTGGAAAAAAGATAGTTTAGTACTTGGTAGAAGTGATTACCAATGGCAACACGAGCCAGTACTATATGGATTTCTAAAAAATGGAAAGCATAACTGGTACTCAGATAGAAAACAAACAACTATCTGGGAATTTGCAAAACCAAAAAGAAGTGAAAATCACCCAACATCAAAGCCTTTAGATTTATTGTCTTATCCAATTAAAAATAGTTCTCAAGAAAATGCAATTGTAATTGATACCTTTGGTGGATCTGGTTCAACTCTTATGGCATGTGAATTAACAAATCGAATTTGCTATACGATGGAACTTGATGAAAAATATGCCTCAGTTATATTAAGGCGTTATGTTGAAAATGGAGGCAATCCAGAAGGTGTATATTGTATCCGAAATGGAGAAAAAGTAATGTATGATGATGTTGTAAAAAAAGTAGACCCTAAAAATTCAACATTATAAAATCTGTAGAATTAGTAATACATTGTATTAATATGCTATAATTTCACTGGTAAGGCGGGTGAATTATTATGGAATATGAATACAAAAGCATTGCGTTTGGATTAACTTTCAGTACAAAAAATGGATTTAATGAAAAAGTTCAAGCATATCTTGACCAATATGCAAAAGAAGGTTGGAGACTTCACACTGTAAATGTTTATGGAGCATCAGCATCAATTGGACATATTGTTTTTGAAAGAGAAAAGAAACAATAATTTAATTAGCAAATTTCTGAATTTCTGCTCACTTTGATAAGCTTTTCTTTTAAAAAATATAGTTAAAATTCTTTCTAATTAACTTGCTATAAATACACTTTAGAGTGATATATATAGTAGAAAAAGAAAGAAGGAAAAAACTATGAAAAAAACATTCAACAACTACAAAAAAAGAATTGAAACAGCAACAAAAGATGGAGACATCAAAGACTTAATGATTAGCATTTCTCAAGACTGCTCAGCCTACAAATTAAGTTGGGAAAAATTCTTAACATTAAGAAAAGCATTAATTGAAAGAGGAAAAGCAGTCGGAAACAGATGGATCATTCAATGCCATTAAAATTAGCTCACTTCGGTGGGCTTTTCTTTTACTCTATTAACTTGATAAATAAGTTTTTTAGAGTGATTAATTAATGCAGAAGGAGGATGCTAGTATGGCTAAATTAAAAATAGGTTGCTATATAAAAATCATAGAGATGAAAGACGAACCTAACTACAAAGATAAAATTGGTAAAGTATTATTCATTGATGATGCTAAACAATTACATGGTACTTGGGGAGGATGTGCTGTTGTTCCTGAAGTTGATAAGTTTGAGATTTTACCTGCAACCCGCAATGCATTATTTGAAATGTGTGAAAAAGCTGATACAAAAATTGATGGAATGAATACTCTTATTGATTACTATATAAGATGTACTACAATGAACGAAAAAGAAGCAGTCGAGCACGCAACTAAACTCTTTAAAAATGGTGTAATTAGAGAAATAGAATTTATCTTTAAAAGTGATAAAAACTAAGAACATTTATATACTAAAAGTATATAAAAAATATCAAAAATAAGTACACAATTAACTTGCTATAAGTTCCTTTTAGAGTGATATATATACACGTAAGGAGAAACAAAAAATGATGACAGTTACAAAAATCAATAAAATTTTCAAAAGCTTAAGTAAGGAAACAAAGCAACTATACCACGAGGTTCATGAGAAAGTTGATACAAAGTACAAGCTTGGAGTTAACGGAATTGGAGTTGTTGTATTTTCAGATTTAAACGAAATGGTTGACTTAGCTAAAGGCGAAAAAGAATGCCAAAAAGCTATGAAAAAACTACTTGAAGGAGCTAAATAAAGGCTCCTTTTTAAGTGATAAAATTCATTAAAAAATAGTGAATTATTAACTTGCTATAGTGTGTGTTTAGAGTGATATATATACACGACGAAGGGAAAAGAAAAACCTTCTTAGGAGGAAGAAAAATGAACCAAAAAACACTAAAGCAAATTGAAGAAATGAAGCAGCAAACAATCGGAGTTGAAATTGAAATGAACAACATTACAAGAAAAGAAGCAGCCGAGGTTGTTGCAAAACATTTTGGAACAGAGGCTTATAATTCAGCAAGCCTTTATGGATATTCCAGTTGGGCTTGCAAAGACAATCAAGGAAGAATTTGGAAATTTCAAAAAGATGTTAGCATTGCAGGAGATGACAATCACAAATGCGAAATGGTAACGCCAATTCTTAATTATAGCGACATTGAAGATTTACAAGAAATTGTTAGACTTCTTAGAAAAGCAGAAGCAAAAAGCGATGCAGGAAGAGGATGCGGAGTTCACATTCACATTGGAGCAAATGGACACACACCAAAAACACTTAGAAACCTAACAAACATTATGGCAAGTCACGAAAGCTTAATTATTGAAGCACTTGGAATTGCTCAATCAAGAATTGATAGATATTGCCAAACTGTAGACCCAAGATTTTTAAAAGAAGTCAACAAAAAGAAGCCTCAAACAATGAGCAAATTTTCAGATGTTTGGTACGAAAGCCAAGATGAAGATTACGGAAGAACAATGCATTACAACGCAAGCAGATACCACATTCTAAATTTCCACGCAACATTCACAAAAGGAACAATTGAATTTAGATGTTTTGAATTTAAAAGACCAAGCGAAGGAAAAGCAAATGGACTTCACGCAGGACAATTAAAAAGCTACATTCAATTTTGCCTAGCCTTAAGCCAAATGGCAAAAGAAGTAAGTGGAGCATCAGCAAAACCTCAACAACACGAAAATCCAAAATACGCAATGAGAACTTGGTTATTAAGACTTGGTTTTATTGGAGATGAATTTAAAACAGCAAGAGAAACATTAACAAGTAACTTAAGTGGCGACGCAAGCTTCAGAAGCGGAGTAAGACCTGCTTCTCTAGCATAATCGTTGGAGGTACTAAAATGGAAAAACATACATTAACAATTAAAACGATTGAAAGAAAAACTAATCGTTTAGGAATTGGGCTTATACTTATTAACAATAAATTTCTTACCATTGATAATGGTGAAAAAATTGGTGAAAAGAAAAGATTCTTCTTCACAAATAAAGAAAAGAAACAAATATGTTTTATAAGTGATAAGGAGGTAACAACATTATGAATTATTATTACTTGGCTTATGGTTCTAATTTAAATGTCAATCAAATGAAAAGAAGATGTCCTAGAGCAAAAATAGTTGGCTCGACAATTATTGATGATTATCGTTTAATGTTTAAAGGAAGCAAAACAGGAGCTTATTTAACAATTGAAAAAGAAAAAGAATGTCGAGTTCCTGTTGGTGTTTGGATTGTAGATGATTACGATTTGGCAAGACTTGACGCTTACGAGGGCTACCCAGCCTTTTATTACAGAAAACGTATGAAAGTTCAAGTGATGAAAAAAGACGGCACACGAGGCGAATGTGAGGCCTTAGTTTACATCATGCACGAAGATAGAAAGCTAGGATGTCCAACAGACATTTATATGTATACTTGTTTAGAAGGATATGAAGATTTTGGATTTGATAAAGATTATTTAATCGATGCTTATTCATACAGCATAAAAGGAGCGGAAGATGGAAACAACAAATAACTTAATTAAAACTTGTCCTAAGTGTGGCAAACACTATCGAAGTTATCCTGCAATTTCACGAATGGATAATTTAACACCCATTTGTCCATTATGTGGAACAAGAGAAGCACTTGAAGGACTTGGCATTAGTAAAGAAGAACAAGAAAAAATAATTAATTCTATTCCAATAATGTATGAAGAAAAATAATTATTGAATGGAAAAGTAAGTCGGCTTAATTGTCGGCTTTTTTACTTGTTATAAAGGAGGTGGAGGTTTTGAGAAAACTTAAAAGATATAAGCCAACAAAGTTTAAAGCCAAAGACTCCACTTACAATAAAGAGGTTGCTGATTATGCAGTAAATTTTATTGAATGTCTATGTCATACAAAAGGTACATGGGCTGGTGAGCCGTTTGAACTTATTGATTGGCAAGAACAAATTATAAGAGATTTGTTTGGAACACTAAAACCAAATGGGTACAGACAATTTAATACTGCTTATATTGAAATACCAAAGAAAATGGGAAAGAGTGAACTTGCAGCAGCAGTTGCACTTCTTCTTACTTGTGGTGATGGTGAAGAAAGAGCGGAAGTATACGGATGTGCTGCTGATAGACAACAAGCAAGTATTGTTTTTGAAGTGGCTGCTGATATGATACGAATGTGTCCAGCTTTAAATAAACGATGTAAAATTCTAGCAGCTACAAAAAGAATAGTTTATCTTCCTACAAATAGTTTTTATCAAGTTCTTTCTGCTGAAGCCTATTCAAAACATGGATTTAATATTCATGGAGTAGTGTTTGATGAACTACATACTCAACCAAACAGAAAATTATTTGATGTAATGACAAAAGGTTCTGGTGATGCAAGAATGCAACCTTTGTATTTTTTAATTACTACAGCAGGAACTGATACTAAATCAATTTGTTATGAAACTCACCAAAAAGCTAAAGACATTTTAGAAGGAAGAAAGATTGATTCAACTTTTTATCCAGTAATATTTGGTGCAGATGAAAATGATGATTGGACAGATCCTAAAGTCTGGAAAAAGGCCAATCCAAGCCTTGGAATAACTGTTGGAATTGATAAGGTAAAAGCAGCATGTGAATCGGCAAAACAAAATCCAGCAGAAGAAAATACATTTAGACAATTAAGATTAAATCAATGGGTCAAACAAGCAGTAAGGTGGATGCCAATGGAAAAATGGGATGCTTGTAAATGTGATTTTAAAGCAGAAAATTTAGAAGGTAGACCATGTTATGGTGGACTTGACCTTTCATCAACAACAGATATAACTGCTTTTGTATTAGTATTTCCACCAAAAGATGAAGATGATAGTTATTATATTCTTCCTTACTTTTGGATTCCTGAAGAAAATATGCAAAGGCGTGTAGATAAAGATCATGTGCCATATAATCTTTGGAATCAACAAGGATTTATTGAAAATACTGAAGGCAATGTAATTCATTATGGTTTTATTGAAAGTTTTATAGAAGAACTTGGTAAAAAATATAACATTAAAGAAATTGCTTTTGATAGATGGGGAGCAGTACAAATGACTCAAGATTTAGATGGCATGGGATTTACTGTTATTCCATTCGGTCAAGGTTTCAAAGATATGAGTCCTGCAACAAAAGAATTAATGAATTTAGTTCTTTCAAAAAGGATAAAGCATAACGGACATCCAGTACTTCATTGGATGATGGATAACGTTTGTGTAAGAACAGATCCTGCAGGAAATATTAAAATGGATAAATCAAAATCAACAGAAAAAATTGATGGTGCTGTGGCAACAGTTATGGCACTTGATAGAGCTATTAGAAATAATGGGACTTCTGAATCTGTATATGATTCAAGAGGTCTTTTATTTATTTAGGAGGTTATTTAATGGGAATATTTAAACGAAAAGCAAGAGATCATCCAAAAGTTGAAAATAGGACAGTTGGTTGTAATTACACATTTTATATGGGTGGTTCTACAGCTGGAAAAGCAGTCACTGAACGAAGTGCAATGCAAATGACTGCTGTGTATTCTTGTGTAAGAATACTTGCTGAAGCAGTAGCTGGACTTCCACTTCATTTCTATGAATACAAAGAAGACGGCAGTAAGCAGAAAGCAATAAACGCTAATTTGTACCATTTATTACATGATGAGCCAAATCCTGAAATGACTTCATTTGTCTTTAGGGAAACATTAATGACTCATCTTTTATTATGGGGAAATGCTTATGCGCAAATTATCCGAAATGGAAAAGGTGAAGTTATAGCTTTGTATCCTTTAATGGCTAATAAAATGCAAGTTGATAGAGATGAAAATGGTGAACTTTATTATATCTATTCAAGAAGCACTGATGAAGCAAAAACAATGGAAGGAAATACTGTATGTCTTTCACAAAGAGAGGTACTTCATATACCAGGACTTGGCTTTGATGGACTTGTAGGATATTCACCAATTGCAATGGCAAAAAATGCTATTGGACTTGCAATGGCTACAGAAGAATATGGAGCTAAATTTTTTGCTAATGGGGCAGCACCTTCTGGTGTACTTGAACATCCTGGAACGATAAAAGATCCAGCAAGATTAAGAGAAAATTGGAATGCCACATTTGGTGGTTCGACTAATTCTGGTAAGGTTGCAGTTTTAGAAGAAGGTATGAAGTATACACCAATTTCAATATCACCAGAACAAGCACAATTTTTAGAAACTCGTAAATTTCAAATAAATGAGATAGCTCGTATATTTAGAGTTCCACCTCATATGCTTGCAGATCTAGAAAAATCTAGTTTCTCAAATATTGAGCAGCAGTCATTAGAATTTGTTAAATACACTTTAGACCCTTGGGTAATTAGATGGGAGCAGAGTTTATCTCAATCGTTACTTAGTCCTGAAGAAAAGAAAAAGTATTTTTTCAAATTCAATTTAGAAGGATTACTTAGAGGTGATTATGCTTCACGAATGTCAGGTTATGCAACAGCAAGACAAAATGGTTGGATGAGTGCTAATGACATACGAGAACTTGAAAATTTAGATAAGATACCACCTGAACTTGGTGGTGACTTGTACTTAATTAATGGCAATATGCTCCCACTTGGAAAAGCAGGAGCTTATGCAGATAAAAATGAAAAGGAGGTAAATACCAATGAAGAAGTTTTGGAATTGGATAAATCAAACAGAAACCGAAACAAAGGAAAGAGTGCTAGAACTTAACGGAACTATTGCTGAAGAGTCTTGGTTTGATGATGATATAACACCACGAATGTTTAAGGATGAGTTATTTTCTGAAACTGGTCCGATTACTATTTGGATTAACAGTCCTGGTGGTGATTGTATTGCTGCTAGTCAAATCTATTCAATGTTAATGGATTATAAAGGCGATGTAACAATCAAAATTGATGGAATTGCAGCTAGTGCAGCATCAGTAATTGCAATGGCAGGAACAAAAGTATTAATGAGTCCTACTGCTTTAATGATGATTCATAATCCATCAACTACAGCATTTGGTGATCATAGAGACATGGCAAAAGCAATTGAGTTACTTGATGAAGTAAAAGAGTCAATAATTAATGCTTATGTAATTAAAACTAATAAATCAAGAGCTGTGTTAAGTCATTTAATGGATGATGAAACTTGGATGAATGCAAATAAGGCAATTGAACTAGGATTTGCTGATGGAATTTTAGAAGATACAAAGAAAATAACCCCAGCAGATAGTTATAAATTTTCTACACGAGAATTTGAAAAGCATTTATTAAACAAAATTGTTGATAAGGTAAAACCTGCACCTATAAAGCAAGGTCGAAATGTTAATGAACTTAGAAACGAGCTTAACAAAATCAGAAAATTTATTTAATGGAGGAATTTAAAAATGAATATTACTGAATTACGTGAAAAAAGAGCAAATCAATGGAAAGCAATGGAAGGTTTTCTTAACTCACATACCAATGTGAATGGTGTACTTAGCGAAGAAGATGATGGTTTGTATAACAAAATGGAAAAAGAATTAGATACTTTAACTAATGAAATCAAACGTCTTGAAAGAAAAGAGATGATTGAAGCTGAACTAAATAAACCTATCGATAAGCCAATTACCTTAAAACCAATGAAAAGTACTATGAATGATGAAGAAAATGTACCACTTAGAAAGACAAATAAGTATAAAAAATCATTCTGGAATGCTATGAGATCAAAAATTATCATGCCTGAAATTGCAAATGCACTTCAAGAAGGTACTGATAGTGAAGGTGGCTATATAGTTCCTGATGAATTTGAAAATACACTTGTTGAAGCATTAGAAGAAGAGAACATCTTTAGAAAACTTGCTCATGTTATTAATACTGCAAGTGGTGATAGAAAAATACCTGTTGTAGCAAGTAAAGGTACTGCTTCATGGGTGGATGAAGAAGGTTCTATTACTGATAGTGATGATTCATTTAGCCAAGTTTCTATTGGAGCGTATAAGTTAGGGACACTTATTAAAGTTTCAAATGAACTTTTAAATGACTCAGTATTTGATCTTGAAGCTTATATTTCAAAAGAGTTTGCAAGACGTATTGGTAACAAAGAAGAAGATGCATTTTTCAATGGTGATGGAACAGGTAAACCAATCGGTATCTTTAATACAACTGGTGGAGCAGAAGTTGGGGTTACTACAGCAGATTCAAGTAAGATTACAGCTGATGAAGTAATTGATTTATTTTATTCACTTAAAGCACCATATAGAAAAAATGCTGTATGGGTTCTTAATAATTCAACAGTAAAAGCAATTAGAAAATTAAAGGATGCAAATGGTAACTATTTATGGCAACCAGCATTAACAGCTAATACACCAGATACATTACTTGGTAGACCTGTTTATACATCAAGTTTTGTACCAACAATCGCTGCAAGTGCTAAAACTATCGCTTTTGGTGATTTCTCTTATTATTGGATTGCAGATAGACAAGGTAGAATTTTCAAAAAGTTATCTGAACTTTATGCTGCTAACGATCAAACAGGCTTTGTTGCAACTCAAAGAGTTGATGGAAAATTAATCTTACCTGAAGCAATTAAAGTACTTGAAATGAAAGCAGCTTAATTAAAAGAAGGAGGCAGCATTTATGAATACTGAATTATTAATTAGCAAGGTAAAGAAAAACTTAATACTTGAACATTCCCAAGATGATGATTTGATAAGTAATTTCATAGATGCTGCTGTTTCTTATTCTGAAAGTTATCAGCATTTAGAAGAAAATTATTATAAAACTCATGATATTCCTGCAACTACTGAACAAGCAATAATAATGCTTGCTTCACATTTTTATGAATCTCGTGATGGTTCTACAGGTGGCTTCTTTGCAGATAATCCAAATGCTTCATCTCAAGTTTGGAATACTGTAAATATGCTTCTTAGACTAGATAGAAATTGGAAGGTGTAATCATTATGGGAATAAATAGAATGGATCATTTTATTAGCATTGGAAGATATAAAAACATAATCGATTCTAAGGGCTTTAATAGCCCCGTGTTTGAAACTTTAGCAAAGACTCGATCGTTTAGAGAAGGAAGACACGGAAGCGAACGTTGGCGCAATTTGGCCTCATTTAGCGAAGCTACTGATTTGTATAGATTTCGAGTTATTCCTAATTTAGAAATTAAAAATGATATGGTGATTAAAGAAGGTTCATCATATTTTGAAATTACATCAGTTGAAAATATTAAAGGAAGAAGTATGTACATCGAGGTGTTAGTAAAGGAGGTCAAACCAAGTGGCAAGTTTTAAAATTAAAATGCCTGAAGATTTCTTATTAAAAATATCTAATCTTGGTGAAAATACTGATTTAATAATGAATAAAGTTTTAGAAGCAGGTGCTAAAGTAGTTCAAGATGAAGTGGATAAAAGTTTAAAATCTGTTATTGGTAAAAACACAAAAAATGAATCACACTCAACTGGTCAACTTCAAAGATCATTAGGAACTTCTAGAGTATTACAAGATAGAAACGGAAACTTCAATATTAAAGTTGGTTTTGCTGAAAATAGAAATGATGGGGCAACAAACTCAATGATTGCAAATATCATCGAGTATGGAAAGTCTAATCAAAAAGCAAAACCTTTTTTAAAGCCTGCATTAAGAAAAGCAAAAGAACCTTGTATTGAAGCAATGGTAAAAACATTAGATGAGGAAATATCAAAATTATGAGTTTATTAGAAGAAATAATTTCTATTCTTAAAGATTTAAAATTTGATGTTCAAACTTCTGTTTATGAGAATATAGCACCAAGTAAATATTGCGTACTAACACCAATAACTGATACTTTTTCTGTTTATGCAGATAATTTACCGCAAGTAGATATAGAAGAAGTAAGAATATCTTTTTTCAGCAAATTTAATTACTTAGAAGATAAGGAAAGAATAGAAAAAAGCCTTTTATCTTTAGACATAACGATAACCGATAGAAGATACCAAGGCTATGAAACAGACACAGGTTATCATCATTACGTCATTGACGTAGCAAAACATAAATATTTAGGAGGAAAATAACATGCCTACAATTGGTTTAGATAAAGTATATTATGCAAAAATTACAGAAGACACTAATGGTAATGAAAGTTATGGAATACCAATTCACTTAGCTCGTGCTACTGAAGCTGAGATTTCACTTGAGACTTATGATGCAGAACATTATTCAGATGATAGTGCAGCTTTTATTATTAATGATTTTAAGAAAGCAACTATCACTCTTGGTATAGATGAAATTACAAAATTAGCAGCAGTAGATTTGTTTGGAACTATCAAAGATGATAATGGAGTATTAATTTCAACAGGTGAAGATAAAAGTAATCCAGTTGCACTTGGTTTTAGAAGTAAAAGAGCTAATGGGAATTATGAATACAACTGGCTTTATAGAGTTGTATTTAAAAATCCAGGGACTTCTTATAAAACAAAAGGTGACTCAATTGAATTTACTACACCATCTTTAGAAGGAACTATAACAGTAAGAAATAAAGTTGATTCTAATGGAAAACACGTATGGAGAGCAAAAGCAATAGAAAACGATGAAGAAACATCAGCAAGTATCATTAATAATTGGTTTAATGCTGTTTATGAAGGTGGTAAAGATGTAACTCTTAGTGCTTTAACTATTGGAAATTTACCTTTAAAACCATCTTTTTCTAGCAATACAATAAGCTACGAATTAACTACAACTGATGAATCAAATGTTATAACTGTAGCTCCTTCAGATCCTTTAGCAACAGTAATAATTAAAGTTAATGGTACAACGCATACTTCTGGTACTGCAACAACTTGGAACTCAGGGGAAAACACAGTATCTATTGTTGTTACTAATGGTACATCATCAAAATCTTATACTTTAAAAGTTACAAAGGAGTAATAAACAATGAATATCGAAGAAAGAAGCGCCAAAGTAAAAATTGGCAAAAAAGAATATGAACTAGTTTTAACAACTAGAGCAACAAAAGAAATTGCAAAGCGATATGGTGGCCTTGCTAATCTTGGTGAAAAACTTTCAAAATCAGAGAATTTTGAGGAAGCCTTAAGTGAGATTATTTGGCTTGTTACAACATTAGCAAATCAGTCAATTTTAATTTATAACTATGAAAATCCTAATTCTAAAAAGCCGTTATTAACAGAAGAATTAGTAGAAATTTATACAGCACCTTCTGATTTAGCAATTTATAAAGATGCAATTACTGAGGCTTTATTAAAAGGTACTAAACGTGAAATTGAATCAACTACCTCAAAAAACGTATAGAGGCAAGCGGATCTATTAGTCTTAATGATGAACAGATATTCGCTCGCCTCATTTTTTATGGAGTAACACTTTTAAATCGTAAGGAAATAGAAGTGTGGTTAATGCCTATTGGACATTTACTTGACCAGTGGGAAATTTATAAACAATTTAATGGAATGGCAAAACCAAAAATAATAACTACTATTGATAAATTATTTGGATAAGGAGGTGAGAGTTATGGCAGATACTATTGGTGTAAAAATTGGCGTTGAAGGTGAAAAAGAGTTTAAAAATGCTCTTGCTGACATCAATATGAAAATGAAAACTTTAGGTAGCGAAATGTCACTTGTTGATGCTAAGTTCTCAAAAACTGATAAATCAGAAAAAGCTCTCACTGCTCGAAGCCAAGTATTAAGTAAACAAATTCAAACTCAAAAAGATAAAATTAGTATTTTAGAAAAAGCATTACAAAATAGTGCTACCTCATTTGGTGAAAACGATAAAAGAACACAAACATGGCAACAAAAATTAAATGAAGCTAAAGCCTCTCTTCTTAAAATGGAAGGACAATTAAGCAATGTCACAAATGCAACTGGTGACTTTAGTGATGAACTTGAAGAAAATAGTAAACAAGCAAATAAATCAGCAAGTGCGAATAAAAATGCTGCTGATATTTTTTCTAGTTTAGGTAGTGTATGCAAAGGCGTTGCAATAGCTGTTACTGGAGTATCTGCAGCTTTATCTGCTGTAGCAATAAAAGCTTCAAAAGAACTAATTAATTGTGCTAAAGAAGGTGCAACATACGCTGATACTGTACTAACTGAAGCAGCAGTTACTGGTATAGCAACAGATAAACTTCAAGAGTACATGTATGCTGCTGAACTTATTGATGTTTCAACTGATACTTTAACTAAATCAATGGCTAAAAATATTAAGTCAATGAAATCTGCAACTGATGGATCAACAACATACAAAAATGCTTATGAAGCACTTGGTGTTGCGGTTACTAATGCCGATGGTTCTTTAAGAGATAGTGATGAAGTCTACTGGGAAATTATTGATGCCTTAGGGCAAATTGAAAACGAAACTGAACGTGATGCTCTTGCCATGGAAATCTTAGGTAAATCTGCACAAGAACTTAATCCACTAATTACTGCAGGTGCTGATTCAATGAAAGCATTAGGTGATGAAGCAAAGGAAATGGGATATGTTTTATCTGATGATCTGCTTACAAGTTATGGTGCTTATGATGATGCGATTCAAAGATTTAATAATGGTACAACTGCAGCAAAAAACGCTCTAGGAATAATATTACTTCCTGTTTTAACTAAAGTAACAAATGAAGGAGTAAGTCTTTTAGGTGAATTTTCAACTGCTATTTTAGATTGTGGTGGAGATATTGAAAAAATAGGTGAAGTTATTGATTCAATGCTGCCAGAAATCTTATCAATATTTGAGGAATATATTCCTGTTTTATTATCATTGATTGGATCAGCTTTAAAATCTATTGGTCTAGTAATTGTTAATAATATTCAACCAATAATTAATTCAGCATTAGATGTTTTAAAGACATTAGTTTCAGCATTATTTGATTCCTTACCTCAATTTACTGAAGTAGTAATAAAAATTGTTAAAACAATAGGACAAAGTTTAATAGAAAATATTCCAATTTTGCTTAATGCTATAGAATTGATTTTATCCAGTTTGGTTAATTCTATAAATACACAAGATAGTTATTTCTTATCAATGGTTTTAGATTTAGCTAATCAAATTATAAGCATGATTGGAAATATCGCACCTTTGTTTATTGATGCACTGATAAATTTATTAGATGGAATTATAAACGCTTTAGATAGTGGATTTTCAAATATACTTAAAACAATTACTAATGTTATTGAAAAAATCATATTAAAAATAACTAATATTCTTCCAAGTATAATAATTGCGATTACAAAAATAATTAAATCAATTGCTAACGCTTTAGTTGGTGCTATTCCACAATTAGTTTCATCAATTGGAAAAATAATACCTGTAGTAATTTCAACAATTTTATCTTCAATTCCTAGTTTTATTAATGCGATTTCTGAAATATTAGAAGGTATTATAAGCATGTTACCTGAAATCATAACAAATATTCTTTCTATGCTTTCTGAAATTTTACCAGCAGTAATTGATTCAATTATGAGTTCATTACCAGAAATTATTAATGCTGTTATTACTTTGACACTTGGCTTGATAGATGCTTTGCCAGAAATCATTACTATTTTAGTTAGCATGATTCCTGATATATTTAATGAAATATGCACAGCTATTATCGATTCGTCTCCTTTGCTTTTAGATAGTGTGTTAAGTTTAGTGTTCCAGTTAATCGAACATATTCCTGAAATTGTAAAAGAACTAGTCACTTCAATACCAGAAATTATTTCTGCTATTGTAACAGCTTTTAGTGATTTAATACCTCAAATGGTTGAAGTCGGTGTAAATCTATTAAAAGGTTTATGGGAAGGAATAAAATCAACTCTTAATTGGCTTAAAGATAAAGTAAAAGAGACAGGAAATAAAGTTGTTGATTGGTTTAAAGATGTATTTGGAATTCATTCACCATCTACAGTCTTTGCTTCATTAGGTGATTACATGGCTCAAGGATTAGGTAATGGATTTGTTGATTCGATGAATGTACTTGAAAAAGAAATTGTCGATTCTGTTCCTACTGATTTTGATATTGATGCAAAGGCACATATAAAAGATGTTGCTTTAGATACAAATAATCAGGTTGCTAATATTGAAGGAGCAATGACTGCAGCTTTAAAGACTACAAGTGATAATTCAAGTGGTTATTCTTTTATACAAATCATCGCAACACTAAGAGAGCAAAATACTTATCTTCGTCAATTAGTAGAGAAAGAATTATCAATTTCTATTGGTGATGAAGCTATTGGACTTGCTAATGATAGATATACTCAAAAAAGAGGACTTGTAGTAAATGAAGGAGGTTTTAAAAATGCCTATTAATATACCTATGAAACCAGGATTTATGTATTGGGGAGTAACATTAGAATCACTTGATCTTGAAGTACCATTTCCTTCAAGTGGTACTTTTGAAACTTCAAGAAAAGCACAAACACAAGAATCAGCCAATGGCGCTATTGTTGCACAAGTCATTGGAAGAAGTAGAGATAAACAGACATTAACTTGGGATATTATGGATTGTAAAACTTGGTGGAACATTAATAACTGGTTAGAAGAAAATGGCATGTTCTTTTATTGTAAATACTTTAATTTCAACCGAGGAATATGGCAAACAAAAAAGTATTATGTTGAATCACCAAGTTGTGAACCATATAAACCTAGTTCGAATCAAGAATCAGAATACTATGGCATGCCTAGATTTTTAATAAATTGCAAACTTGTTGTAGTAGATATGGGAGGCAGTTGATATGAAAAATACATCTGATAATTATCAAATTAAAATGGCTGAGCAATGTAGAAATAGGTCTTATGTAAAAATAACTTTAATAAGTGGAAATGAAACTTATACATTCATAGATAAGGACATAGCTTCAGTTTCAAAAAAAGAAGATGTAGATCCACTTTCAAGAAGAGTGCCAAAAGAAACATTATCATTTTCTATTTTTGATTTTGATGGTGATTATAATCCTTCAAATCCAATAGGAAAATGGAGTAAACTTGATGAAAATTCAAAAATTACTATTCAATTTGGCTTTGAAATTTCAAATGGCACTATAGAGTGGCTAAGTCCTGATTATTATATTCTTGATGCAAGGCCAACTGTCTCATCTGGTGTTGCAAGTTTTACAGCTTCTAGTGAATTATGTAAACTTACAAATAAATATTATAAAGGAATTTATGCTAATTCTAATTTATATGATTTAGCTGTTTCAGTATTAGAAGATGCAGGTATAAATAGCCAAAATTATGAAGTTGATAATTCAATAAAAAAAATGTTAACAAATGCACCTTTACCAGTATCTACTCATTTAAATTGCTTACAATTAATTGCTCACGCAGCTAGATGTACATTAAAGACAGTATCTGGGGTAATAAAAATAGAGCCGTTTAGTTCTACAATTACTCCAGATACTTTTGTTTTAGGTTTAGATTCAATTTCATTAAATGGAGATACTATTTCAAAGATAGAAACACTTTATAAGGTTGAAGCTAACTTATATCAGTACTTACCTGAAGAAGAAAGTAAAACTATCGAGACATTCAGCATTGAAGTTGAGGATGTCACGCAATGTCACATCGAATATTCTTTATCCTGTGAACAAGAATTAGCTGTTTCTAGTGAAAATGTTACTATTTCAAATATTCATACTTATGCTCAAGCAGCTGATTTTACTTTAGAAGGAAGTGGAACTTTTATAGTAACGGTCATAGGAAAGAAAATAACTACTTCAATATCAACAAATGAATCTGTTATTTCATTAAATATTAATGGATCTACTGATAGTGAAAAAAATCAACTTATTACAAGTAGTTCAGAACAATATTTGCTTATTTATCATGTTGCCAATTACTTATTATTTAGAATGACACATCAAATTAAATATAGAGGAAATCCTGAACTTGAAGCTCTTGATGCTTTATTTGTTGAAACATCATATGGAACGTATATTAATGGTTTGATTTTATCTCATTCAATTAATTATAACGGAGCCATTTCTGGAACTTTAACTATTAAATCTTTATCAGAAATACAAGGTGTATACTTGTACGATAATGAACAAGATAAAGTGAGTGATATTAATGATGAAACAATTGGAGTAATTGGAATGACTGATTATAAATCAAATTATTCATCAACTGAAATGGATGATTTTATTGAGGAGGTAATACAAGATGTCTAAATTAAAACATACAACTTCTGAGTTTGATTCTGCTATAAGAAAAGTAAGAGCAAACTATGCTGATGTTACAAATGTAAATGCCACTGCTAGTGATGTAGTAGAAGGCAAAGTATTTAAATCAGCTAATAAAGAACTTGTTACTGGAACCTTAGGTAATGCAGAAATAACTCCAACAATTCGAATAGAAGGATCAGTTTTAGGAGATCAAGTAAGTGATTATCCAATTAAAGCTACACCAAGTTTTAAAGTAAAAACTAATGGAGTTATTGAGTCAACAACAGATGGTCAAAATGTTACTAAATACATTCGAGTTGAGCAAAAAACTTGTACTCCTAAAGATGTCGAGCAAGATGTTGTTCCAACAACTGGTAGATTACTAGAACAAGTTACTATTGAAGCAGCAAAGGTGCTTCCAGTTATTGAAAAAATGTATATTCCAACATTAAAACTTACAAAACCGACAGATAAAACAAGTACAAGCTATGGCGCATATGTTCCAAGTGGAAATACACATAATAATGTCTACTGCAAAAATGGAAAACTCGATATGGCAAAAGTGTATTTATTTTTAGTTGGAAGCACTATAAATGATATTAACCAAGTCACAATAATTAATCCTGAAATTAAAAATATACTGCCAACAACTATTATTTTAAATCCTGGCGATTCCATAACTTCATCAGGAAATACATACGCACCAGCTGGAGTACTAACGTTAACAACTGAAGGAAGACTAACATTTAAACATACTGCTGATTTTTATTCTGGTACTGGAAATACAACTTGGCTTCTTTGGATAAATGGCAATTATTATTTACCATGTGTAGACTATACTGTATTTTCTCATGATTATAATGGCGTTGGATCTTATTCAAGTAGAGCACAAGGTTTTTATGGTGGAAATGTTACAATCGGTGAATATAGTAGTAATACCGTAACTTACTATAGACCTAAGGCTTTACTTGCAAATTTAACTAATGTTTATTTTTACTTTTATTGGAATAGTACATCTCGTTACGACAAAATTAGATTAACTTTTAACTATGGAACTTATCTAGGATTTTTTGTAGAACAGGAGGATTAAAATGGCAAAATTAATATTTACAGGTCAGCAAGTCGATGATGCAATTAAGAAAGTCAAAGAAGGTTATGCTGATGTATCTAAAGTAACGGCAACTGCAGCTGACGTAAGACTTGGAAAAAGAATAGTAGATAAGAATAAAGTTGAACAAGAAGGAAAACTTACTGATGGTGAAATAATACCACAGGTTACTATTAAATCTTCTTCTTATATTTCAAATAGTGAAACAAATTATCCTATTACATTTAATCCTAGTTACAAAGTTGAAAAATCAGGGTTTGTTTCAGAAGGAAAAATTGGTGTTCAAGAAACTAAATACATACAAACAGAAGAAAAAGTTGTAGAACCAACAGGAACTACTCAAATAGTTAAACCTTCCAATGGAAAGCTACTATCAAAAGTTCATGTTAAGCCCACACCAGAAGCACAAGACTGGCCAATGGAAAACTTTCCATGTCCTTATTTTTATTTCTACATAAATAAAACAACATCTTCATCAAGTTCTGTTATTTGTAGATTTCAAAAAGATACTTTGTGTTCTAATATTTCTTTAAAAGCAGCAGAGTCTTTAAGTGAAGCAAGAGTTTATCTAGTTCCAGTGACAACTTCATCAACAAGTACTTCATATTTTTGGGGTACGGTCAATATGATTGATTCAGTATCGCATAGGCTAAGAGATGATATAATTGAATTAAAAACTGGTGAATCATTTACTTCTTTATCATCCAATTTTGCTCCAGCAGGAGTTTTAACTTTTACAAACAATAGAAAATTAGAATTTAAATTTACTGAAGATTTTGATGGTATGAGTGTTTATGCAACAAATGAAAACTACAACTATTCAACAATGGCTTTATTTTTATATGATGGTCAGACTCATTATGCAGTTATTTGTGATGCTGAAAAATGGATTAGTGGAACTCAAAAAGTTGGAATTAAAACAACAAGTACAACAAAGCACTATACAAATAGAGGATTACCAAATAAACCTATGATAGCTGATGGAATTAATAGTTATAACTTTGAAGCTTGTGGAGCGTTGATATCTAACTATGCTCCTGTGTATTTTTCGTGGAACTATATAGATGAAAAAACAAGCTATGAAATGGCATCAATGACTCTTGGAGGTGGAACAAAATATTATATTCCTAAAGAAACAAGAAAATTAAATGAACCAATAGCTAAAATTGAAGGTACTGATCTTATATGGACAGCTGTTGAAAATGCAACTAGTTATGGTATAAAAATACAAAAAAATGGTTCAACATCAGCAACAAATAAAACCACTACAGAATTGAGTTACTCATTAACAAGTATTTATTCATCACCAGGACTTTATGTTGTCAGTGTTAGAGCTATTGGAAAAAATATTGCTTCTAACTGGTTCACTATTAATTGGAATTATATAGTTGAACTCGATACACCAATAATTGAATTACTTGATACTTCACTTTCATGGGATTATGTAGAAAATTCTTCATCATATGCTATTTATGATAATGGTGTTTTATGGAAAACAACTGATACAGAAATAATAGATCTTAATAAGTTTTCATTAAGTGAAGGAACACACAAATTTCAAGTGCAAGCTATATCCACAACTGATGGTTATGCTGATTCTAAATTAAGTGATTCAATTACCATAGTAATAGAAAAACTTGATGCACCTACAATTACAAGAGATGAACAAGTAATATTATGGGATGAAATAGAAAACGCTCAAAAATATAAGATTTATAAAGACACTGAATTTATTTCAACAACTAAAGAAACGGCATTTGACTTATCAAATATTGATTTTGAAGCAGGTACTTATTCAATGTCTATAAAAGCAACTGCGCCTCTTAATAGTGATTCAAATTTTTCTAATAGTATTTCAATAACTATGATTGAAGCACCAACATTAACTTTTTCAAGTGAAGGTGTTTTATCATGGAATAATATTGCAAATGCAACTAGTTATAATCTTTGGACTGATAATGAACTTGTTTATTCTGGTAACTTAACATCTCACGATATGACCGAGTATGTTGAATCAATTCAAGATATGCATGAATATAGAGTTCAAGCAATAGGAAACAATGGATTATTTTCAAGTAAATCTACTTTTGAAATAAAAGGTGATGGACATAGCTTTGATACTGCAGTGGCTATAACTTTTGGAAGCGATGGATTAACGATTGAAGATGAACAAATTGATGATACAAATTATCCTATTAGGTACTATAAGTTAAAAGTTTTAGAGAGTGATGATTACTATATGTACACTGAATCTAGTTACGATACTTATGGTGAATTATATGATTCAAAACAAAATCAACTTGATTATAACGATGATGGTGGATCTGATTCAAATTGCTGTATCAATTGTTCTTTAGAAGTTGGAGAAGTTTATTATCTTGCTATAAGACAATACTCGAAAAAAACATGTACATTTAGTTTGCATATTGATACAACTGGCCCTGAAACTGATGATGGACCATTTAGACCAGAAATAAGTTAACAACAAATATGGAGGAAAATATGGAATTGATATCAATTATTATTTCGATTGCTGCGAGCATCATCTCAGGGATGGTGCTTTTCTTTTTAAAAAGATACTTTGATAAAAAAGAAAAAAGTGAAGCAGAAAAAGAAAAATCAAGACAAAAGGAAAATGTCTTAATACTTAAATCTATTGATGCAATTGGTAGGTTGACATACGCTGATGCAATTGCAATAAGAGATGGAAAAACAAATGGTGAAATGAAAGATGCAGTTCAATCTTACATAGCCATTAAAAGCGAATTATACGATTATCTATTAGATCAAAATTCAAAAAGTAAATAAGGAGGAAAAAAATGAATAAAATCGATTGGGTAAAAAAATTAACTTCAAGAAAGTTTTGGGTAGCAGTAGCTGGATTTGTTACTGGAATTATCTTAGCATTTAAAGGAAATGCTGAAACAGCTGAAACCGTAAGTGGATGTATCATGGCTGGTGCTTCTGTAATAGCTTATATCTTTGGTGAAGGCTTAGCTGATGTTGCAAATGCTGGCGAAACAGAAGATAAAAATAAAACTGAATAATAAAATTTGTGCCTGTTGGAGTAATATCTGACAGGCTTTTTTTAGTTTTCATTATTGACATAGTAAAATTTATACAATATACTTTAGTTAGTTGGTACTAACAACAACGAGTGATGGGAGGTTATATGAAAAAATCAATAAAAAAGTTAGTAATGTTAACAATATTAGGAGTAAGTGTTTTATCTTCTAATACATTGTCATCTGTTAGTGAATATAGTAATTATTCACAAGAAAATGGAATTACTAACAAACGGTTGTTAAAATTAGCAAATAATAATCAGAAAGATGAATTATCAAGCATGTCTTATGTTGATAATTATATTCCACAAGAAAGAAATGAAGCTGAATTCGATGAAGAAATTTTGCTTGAAGAAAATGATGTCATTTATAATTTATATGCATCAACTAATGAGTATACTGATAACGGACATAAAGATGATCATCCATCAGGGGCTACAAAAATAAATTACAAAAATGGGACTATAACTGGAACATTAAATACAAATGATGGCTGGACACAATTTTGGAACAATGTTGGAGAAAGAGATGAAGATTATTTTAGATTTACTTTACCTGAAAAGCTTAAAATGATTTTTTCATATAGTGGGCCAGTTAACTATAACATGCGTATTTTGGACTATGAAAAAGAATTTATATGCACTTCACAATCTAAAATAGAAATTGAATTAAATCCAGGGACTTATTATTTACATGTTTATACCAATGAAACAGCAAATATTATTGATCAAAATTATGTGATTACTTATTCAAATCTTAGAATTTCTAATAAAACTAATTTTTTATTAACTGATTCAACAAAATCAAAGTACAAAATGGCTCTATGGGAAAATGAAATTTTTCCAAAAAATGCAGTAAGATATACAAAAACAGAGCAAACATTAAAATATATAATGAAACCTAGAAGAGGAACTACTGCAGTTTCAGGTTATGTAGATCCATTATTTTTATCAAATGAAGATAAAGAAACTTTAACAGATCAGGTTTATTTAGATTCTGTTTTATATGCTTGGGGAAAAAATGAATTACTAGAACTTCACGATGAATTAAATAAAACATATAGTGCTGTTAAGAAAGCAGTCGAGGATAAAGATATACAAGATATGAAAGCAGAATTTATTGAAAATACTGTATCAGTTATCTTTACTATTGCTGGTTTTTCAAAAAAACTAGCAAAAGTTGTTACTATTACTACAACAATTTTGACTGGTAAAAGTTTTGTTGAAAGTGCATATCGTTATTTCTTTGGTGGTGTTAGCAGTCAAGAATTAAATGAGTTACAAATTGGTCATTTATTAGGAATTATTAGTAGTGCATTAACAGGTGCTTCAAAAGGAAATTTAGTTGTAAAAATACCAAGATACTATTATTTTAAAAAAGTAAATGGAAACGTAGGAAATAATACTTTAAAAACATATAGTTGGAAATTAATGTCTACATTTCTCAAAGGAGACTTTGATAATGATGAAACTTATTATTTTTCATCTTCAACTATAAATTATTTACAGTCATTTGATAATATTAGTTATCATGGCAATATTATTACTTTTGATGATAATCAAAAATATAATGATTACATTAATGGCAATGCTGGAGGTACATCTTTAGGAAACCATACTATTCATGAATATAATAATGTAAAAGATTCTGATGCTAATAATCATATTTTATTTTGCGATTGTGGCTATCAAAAAATAGAAAAGCATAAAAATTATTATGACACTGAATCAGGTACATATTCATGTGAATATTGTGGACACAAATATTCGATTATTTCAAATTCAATTAGTAAAGAAAAATATGGTTATACTAATGAATACAATCTTAAACCTATTGATGAATATATTATGGGTGGTGATGGAAAAGCAATTTTAACTAAAAGATTAAGATGTGCATATGTAGATAATTATTTAGTTATGTCTGCAAAATCAAATGATGCAAACTTAGCCTATTTAGAATATGATTTTGATTATCAAGTTGTTGAATTTAACTATAATATAGCTCTATGGAGTGATGACGAATCGCTTATTAGAAATAGTTCTATTAGATTAGAATATTATAATAATGGCTGGAAAATAAAAAGAACTTTTAATCCTAAAGAAATGTCTCTCGATAAAAATGTTTTAATGAATTATAAAGATATATTTGAATCAGGTGCTACAAAAGTAAGATTCATTATAAGAACTAATCTTGTCCAAAATTCAAACAATCGTGGTCGTATGGTTATAGGTGACATTGATTATAAATATGGAGTTTAATTATGGAAAAATTCAATATAAAAAAGATGTATGGATATTATTGGATGATAATTTCTTTAATTGTTCCACTAATTTGTTTTATTATTTTCCTTGGCTTTACAATTTATCTAAAAGCTAATTACTATAGAGCACCTAATAAAGATAATGCTGATTTTGTTCTTATAGTTCTTACATGTGTCGATATACTTATAGCATTGTTTTGTGTTGGGAAATTAGCATCTTATTTATATTTACTACTACCATTTAAAAATACAAACGGAAAAATTGTTACTATAAAAATAACAGAAAGAAATATATTTGCTACTATGCACGGAATTATTGAAACTGAAAAAGGTAATGATGAGGTTAAAGTTATATTCATGTCTGGAGGATTTAAATTTTTTAGCGATTTTAATGTTGGTGATTATGTAGATTGCTTCATTAGAGAAAAGGATTTATCAAATCCTAAATTTGTTGTGCTTTATAGATAATTATAAAAAAATATATAAAATATGTTAATAAGAACAATATCTCTTAGTATTAACACTAGGAGATATTTTTTTATATTTAAAAGGAATAATAAAATTAATATTGTATAATATAAATGAGTGGATCTAGAGCACTCCGATTAGCCATAAGATATCGCTGGCTCGAGTTTAGCGTAGTGCCTAAGGCTCGTTAAAAGTTAGTGCACATTCGGCTACGGAAGCAGTAGTGGCTTCATACCTCTCAGCCATAAAGAAGAGGTGTTTTTCTATTTAAACAAGTATATAAACAATGTTGGTAAAAATATGAGTGAGATCGGAAAGAAATATGGTAAATTAATTGTCATAAAAAAACTTGATAGAAAAGAACATCAAACAACAGTTTACCTTTGTCGTTGCGATTGTGGAAATTTTAAAGAAGTAAATATTAATAAATTACATACTGGTCATGTTAAAAGTTGTGGATGCATGAAGCACAAAATTAAAGATTTAACTGGTATGAGATTTGGAAGATTAGTTGTTGATTCTTTTAAAGAAAGAGAAGACAATAAAACATTATGGAATTGCACCTGTGATTGTGGAAATAAGTGTATAGCATCAACATCAGGACTTACTATGGGCAGTACAACTTCATGCGGATGTAAAAATAAAGAAAATCAATCTACTTTTATGATTGCAAATGACTTAGTTGATGGAACAAGAATATCTGCGATTGATGAAAATAGAAAAATTAATAAAAATAATCACTCTGGCTATACAGGGGTTTCTTATGATAAAAGAAGAAAAATGTGGGTTGCACAAATAACTTATCAAAGAAGAAATCATAACTTAGGAAGATTTACTTCTAAAAAAGATGCCATTAAAGCAAGAGAAGCTGCAGAAAAAGAATATTTTGGAAAATATAGAAAAGATAAAAAATAATTTTGAATGACTTTAAAATTGTGTTATCATAATAGTGACATTAGTCATTGTATCCCACCTCTTGGGACAACAAGGTTGTTGTAAAGGAGGAATATTTGATGACAACAAAATATGATTACAAAAAATATGAAGGAATGGACCCTTGGAGCGACTGCTTTAGTGATGAGCCAGAATTTTTTGGCATTCATTTTATTGATGGAAAAATGGAAATAGACATAGCAAGATACATTGAAGCATGTAGACTATTTGGATATGATGATTTCCTTCCTGAAGAATTAAAAAAAATGAAAGAAGGTTATTATTATCCATCGAGAAAATATAAAGACGATTATATGACAAACATATATCGTGATAGTATTGATGAACTTTCTAATGATTGGAGAAGGGAATACAAACCACTCTTTGAAAAAATAATTACGCCAAATCAAGTGAAAGAAGGATCACGATTAGATCGAATTAGTCAAACTTCATGCAGTGATGATTTTGATGAAATAGAAGTTGAAGCTATGCTTGACGGATTAAGAAGAGAATCAAAATATAGAGAAATAGTTAATGAACTTTATTGTATGTTTATAAGTAAAATTTGTACTGAAGTTGATAGAATATCTCTTTTAGCAATGTCCAAATCAGGATATACTGACACAGATTTTTCCTTTAAACAATTTAGAGCTTTTTCGGAAGGCTTATTAAAAGATGGCGAGCATTTTTCAATAGAAGATTTAAAAAAATATAATGCATATAATATGCTTCATAAAATAAATAATTTTTTAAAACATAATTCAATTGATTCATATAAAACATTAAAAAAAATGTATCCAAATAATGTTGCAAGTGCTGAAAATAAAACTGCAAATATTGAATATGAAAATGGAATGTTTGCTGCAGATTGGATTATCTTAAAACCTAATTACATTGATGAAATATTTGGCAAAATACGAACATTCTTTGATGATTATTGTGAAAAATTTTATAAAGAAGATTTATCTAAAGTATATTGGGATTATGAAGGCTATTTTAAATATGCCATTAGACAAATGAGTTATCCTCATGAATTTATTGGCGTTTGATAGATTAATAATATGAGCAAATTTAAAGCTGGTAATAAAGCATTTATTGTGGAATCATCCATATTTGTTAAAGAAGTACATGTAATTAAATCATCTGGTGGATTTTGCCTTATAAAATACACAAAAGGTGATGGTGGCTATCGTGTAAGAGAATCAAGATTATTTGCAACTGAAGAGGAAGCAAAAGCATCTATTAAAAAGAAATAATAATAATTATGTTTTAACCAAAATGGATAAAATTGACAAAATATAGATACTATAAATACACTAAAATGAGACGATTTTGAGACTATTAAATTAGTTTTTAAAATCGTCATTTTTTTGTAGGAAAATTTAGAATTAAATCCTATATATAATGTAGGAGGAAATCAAAAATGATTGATGAAGAAAAAGTAAAATTGCCTAGCTATTCTGGAGTGTGGATGCCATGGAATAGAAGAAAACTTACTGATGGAACTATTGTGTTTAAAGTAATTGATTTAGAAAATGGTCCAGCTATTATAATTGATAATCATTGGGATACTGTTGTAAGAATAATATTACCAAATAAAAAGGCGCAAAAAAGGCTTTACTGGGCAAATTGTCAAACTGGCGAAGAATTAATCAAAACAATATTATTAAGCGAACGTGAAGCCTTTGTGTTTGAACCATTGCAAGAATCATTTGATTTTGGAGATAGAGTTTGGTTGTTACTAAATAACATGAAAGAAATTGAATCAACTAGATTAGAAATATTACATGATGGAAATATTAAAAATTATGAAACTGATGAAATCTATAAAAAAGAAGATGTATTAGTTATTCAACGAAGAATACCATATGCTTTAATTGATGATCCAAAATTTATGGAATTCTTAGGAAGATAAAATTGTTACAGGAGGCTATGTTCCTCCTTTTTATTTTGTTTCTTACCCCTCAAAATAGTTGCTAAATCTCCTAATGATGAAAGGAGATGTACTTTCATGACTGAAGAAGAAAAATCAAAAATATATAAATTGAGAAATCAAGGGTACGGATATAAAAAGATAGCTATCGAATTAGGAATAAATCAATCAACTATTCAATCATTTATAAAAAGAAATAATTTTGACTCATCGCTTTTAGGTATATGTAAAGAATGTGGTACTTCAATAAAATCAATTAAAGGAAAGAAAAAGAGAGAGTTCTGTTCAGATAAATGTAGAATGAACTGGTGGAATTCTCATAGAGATAATATAAAACATAAAAATAGTTTAGTTAGAAGTTGCAAGTTTTGTGGTACTGACTTTCTTGTCTTTGGGAATAGTAAAAAGATTTATTGCTCTCATCAATGTTATATAAATGATAAAAGGAATAAATCTCATGGATAGATCTGCAATTGAAAGTTATTATTCCTCACTAGCAGTAATTAAATCCATGCTAAAAATAAATCTTATAGATATTGATGAATATAAAAAATCTGAAGCATTAATTGCAAAAAGACATTGTATCAAAGATGACTCGATTTACCGCACTAATTACTTGATAAATCCTGGGTTCAGAGCGATTAATGTAACGAACCATAAGGAGGTAAAAAATAATGGAAATGAAGATAACGAAAATAAGCACGTTACCACAATTAGATAGAAAGAAAAGAGTGGCTGCTTATGCAAGAGTATCAACTGGAAAAGATGCCATGCTTCATTCTTTATCGGCTCAGGTTAGTTATTATAATAATTTAATTCAAAATAATAACGAATGGGAATTTGCTGGAATTTATGCAGATGAAGCAATGTCAGGTACAAAGGATAATCGAGAAGAATTTAATAGAATGGTTGATGATTGTAAAGCTGGTAAGATTGATTTAATAATTACAAAGGCTATTTCAAGATTTGCTAGAAATACTGCAACGCTACTTTCAACAATTAGAGAACTATCATCTGTTGGAGTTGATGTGTTTTTTGAAGAACAAAATCTACATTCAATAAGTGGTGATGGTGAAATGATTCTTACATTATTAGCTTCATGCGCTCAAGAAGAAGCAAGGAGTGCTTCAGAAAATGTTAAATGGCGAGTTAAAAAAGATTTTAAACAAGGAATATTAAATGGTGGCAATGATTGTTATGGATATAAATTGATCGATAAGAAATTTGTATTGGTGCCAGAAGAAGCTGAAATAGTAAAAATGATATTTGCTTGGTATATATGTGGTGAAGGAGTTGTAGCTATTTCAAAAAAACTTGATGATATGGGAATTAAACCAGTAAGAGCTAAGTATTGGCTGCCTAACACCATAATGAGAATGTTAAAAGATAGATGCTATGTTGGTGATTTAATTCTTCAAAAAACATATGTAACTGATTATGTTTCAAAGAAAAAGAAAAGAAACCATGGAGAATTTGATAAATATTTTGTAGAAAACGACCATGAACCAATAATTGATATTGAAACCTTTAAAAAAGCTAATGCACTTATGGTTGAAAGAGCAAAAAGATTTAAAGCACAAGACCGCACAGCACTTAGATATCCTTTAAGTGGAAAGATTGTATGTGGAGAGTGTGGTTCAAGATTTGGGCATAAGGTTTACATGCATAGTAGTCCTGGTTGGATTTGTTCTGCGTTTGATAGAAAAGGAAAGAAAGCCTGCCAGTCTAGGAAAGTTCCTGAATATGCTATGGATGAAGCAGTTGATGCAGTTATTGGAGGATATGACAATATTAAAGTATTAGATTTCATAGAAGTATTTAATAATAACAGACTGCTGTTCCATCTAAAAAATAAAGAAATAAAAGAATTTATTTGGGAAGAACGTTCAAGAAGTCAATCTTGGACTGATGAAATGAGAGAAGAAGCAAAGAAAAGAACAATAATAAATAACAAAAATAAAAAGAGAGGAGCAAATGGAAAATGGCAAAAGTCAGAGTAATACCTAGCACACTAAATCCACTTACTCAATCTCCAATTAGTGAAACAAAGAAAAAGAAAGTTGCTGCCTATGCTCGTGTTTCAACTGACTCAGATGAGCAATATACTTCATACGAAATGCAAGTTAAATATTATAAAAAATTCATTCAAGAACATGATGGATGGATTTATGTAAATGTTTATGCTGATGAAGGTATAACTGGTACAAATACAAAGAAAAGAGATAGCTTCAATCAAATGATAAATGACGCTCTAGATAGGAAAATTGATTTAATTATTACTAAGTCAATATCGAGATTTGCTAGAAATACTCTTGATACTATTTCAATTACAAGAAAACTAAAGGCATCAGGTGTTGAAGTATTCTTTGAAAAGGAAGGTTTATGGACATTCGATTCAAAGAGTGAACTTATTCTTACCATCATGGCTTCAATAGCACAAGAGGAATCAAGAAGTATATCCGCTAATGTTACTATGGGGAAAAGGTGGGGAATGCAAGAAGGAAAAGTCAGCTTTGCTTATAAGAATTTTCTAGGATATAAAAAAGAAAATGGAAAGATTGTAATAGATGAAGAACAAGCAATAATCGTTAGAAGAATTTATTCAATGTTTCTTAAGGAAGGCAAAACTTGCTCAGGAATTGCTGTTCAATTAAAAAAAGAAGGAATATTAACTCCTTCAGGTAATTCTTCAAATTGGCAAAAGAATACTGTGCTTTCAATTCTTACTAATGAAAAATATAAAGGTGATGCTTTACTTCAAAAGACTTTTACTGCAAATTTCCTTGAGCATAACGTAAAAAGAAACAATGGACAGTTGCCTCAATATTATGTTGAAAATAGCCACCCAGCAATAATAAATAGATATGAGTGGGAACAGGTACAAACTGAACTAGCAAGGAGACAAGAAATTGGTAGAAATTATTCAGGAGCTGGTGCTTTTGCTTCAAAACTAGTATGTGAAGATTGTGGTGGATTTTATGGTATGAAAGTATGGCACTCTAATTCTAAATTTAAAAAGATGATTCTACAATGCAATAACAAATTTAAAAAAGAAAAGAGTAGATGTCAAACTCCTCATTTAACAGAAGATGAAGTAAAAGAGATGTTTATCAGAGCCTACAACGAAACGATGAAAGATAAAACAAAAGTAATTGAAGATACTGAAGCGGTTATTGCAATGTTAACAAACACTGATGAAATAGATAAAAGAATATCCTCATTAACTAGCGAGATTGAGATTGTCAGTGAATTGGTTAAAAAGTTAATAAGAGAAAATTCTAGTGCTGCACAATCACAAGAGGATTATCAAACAAAATACAATGAATTATCCTCTAGATACGATAAAACTAAAAAAGCCCTTGAGAAAGCAATGCAAGACAAAACCCACAAGCAAGGCCAAGGGATAAAGCTCCAATCATTTCTCGAAAGCCTAAAACAAAAAGAATGTATAATTGATCAGTGGGATGAAGAACTCTGGATGATTATGGTTGAGAAAGCAATAGTTCATAGGGACAAATCGATAACCTTCAAATTTTACAACGGAATTGAAATAATTATAGCAGCTGCTTAACAAGTGGCTGTTTTTTTTGAAATCTAGACTAGTTATGTTATAATTTAATTGAAAGAAGTGATGATATTGTGAAACTAGTGACCATAGAATATGATCCAATTAAAGCTATAAAAAGAAATTCAGATTTTAAAATTAAAACAAAAGATTATACAAATATACTTTATTTTTTTTATAAAGATGATAGCTGTCTTTATGTTGGAGAATCAATGGTTTCTCTTTATAAAAGATGCTTCGTGAATACTCCAAAAGAAAAAGATGAACCTTGGTTTGTAAAAGGAAATAAAGTATTGATTATTCAACTAGATACAATAAATGATAAGAGTTTACAAATGAAAAAAAGACATGCGTTAGAAGCTTTATTCATTGTTACAAATAATCCTAAATATAACAAAAAATAATTTCATTCGTTTCAGATGAGATATTATTATCGTGTTTCAAAAATACTTAAAGTGCACTAGTCAAGAGAAAGTAGACACTTTATAGTGTTTAGGGGGTAAAAAACTCTTTAAATTGTTTAGGAGTTAGATAATTAAGTGAATAAGAAGGCCTTTGTTCATTGAAGAAAGTGATGTATTCT